>MDTG01398513.1_pt1 | contig 30276 bp, 32 predicted proteins | sample 811421 | NCBI WGS metagenome assembly MDTG01 (sample SAMN05326645, study PRJNA326480) | marine metagenome | isolation source: seawater | place: Pacific Ocean: South East | collected 2011 | reverse complement strand
TCAGACGTTACACGTATTATATTTTTTGCATTGTATTTTTTTGCTGCTTTATAATATCTTTCTAATACATTATTTTCACTTCCTTTAAATATCTCAACACCAAGTTTCTTTAGTATTTTTGCGAGTTTTTTGTTTTTTTTTGTATTTGGAATTAAAAAAACGATTTTATTTACATATTTTATTTTTTTTAATTTTTTTACAAGGATTTCTATTACTTTTTTACCGTTAATCTCAGACAATATTTTGTTAGGAAATCTCTTCGAGGTAATTCTTGCTTGAACAAATAGGGCTATTTTCATAATTAAATTTTTTCAGATTTTATAAATTTTATCCAATCTTCTATTTTTTTTTCATTGTTAAAAAAAGCTTGTTCTTTATAATTTTCAACACATGAAACAATTTTTTTTGAATTCCACCATTCATAAATATTATTATAATTTTTATTTATATAATTCGCACTCTCTGTTGGGCTATAAAAAATAATATTATTTTCATGCATTTCTTTAATTAAAGGTTTAAATTTTTCATCAAAAACCCATTGACCGCGTCTTAAGATGCAAATCGAAGGAACCCCTGCTGAAAGAGCTTCTGAAAAAGGAGTAGAGAGATAAGATGTAATTACAATCTTTGTTTTTTTTAAAGAGGAAAAATAATTATTTTTGATATCTAGCTGATCTTTTTTAAATGATTGAGTGAATCGTTTTTTTAATTGCCAATCTTCGTGCAAAAATCTTGCTGATATATTTCTTTTAAGTTCATCGTTTATCTGGTTTGAAAACAACATTAGATTTTCATAATCCTCATAGTCTCCTACTCCTTCCGGCTCTAGCTTTAATCTTGTAATAAATTTTGACAAGTTTGGTTTGGTTATTAACAAAATTTTTTTTGAGTCTTTTTTATAATTAATCTTTGGTATCCTATTTAAAAAAGGCAATCTTACCTGATTATTTTTAACAATTTTGCTATGTATTAATATTTTATTAGCAATTTTATATTCATACTCAAAATTTAAATCTTTTAAAGGCACCCCACCACCATGGAAAGAAATATAATGTTTTTTACCTTTTTCAATTTGATAAGAGCACCAAAGTTTATATAAATCATTTGAAAAATGAGCTCCTCTTGAAATAATTGCACTACCTTCAAATTTAAATTTTGCAACTTTCTCTTGATAGCTTTTAAAGTTTTCTAGGTAAGACATTGGAATAAAATTAAAAATATTTTGACTTAAGTACTTTTCGAAATTTTTTTGATCATCAAGTTTGAAATTTTTTGTTAAATTGTAACGTAAATCAGAATTAATTGGGTTAATTTGTAAATTTAAAGACTCTGAAAAAGCAGATATCCAATAAGGTTTATTATTAGAATTAAATATGATTTTTAAATAGTCATAAAAACTAATATGACTTGAATCAAGAAAAACATTACTTTTTTTTAAAAAAAAATTAAAGCTTAAGAAGTTTTTAATTTTATCATTCAAACTTAACTTAAAATTATAAATTTTGTTAGAAGTTGAAAATTTCTTATCTATAACTTCAACTGAAAAATCTTTCTCAAAAATTTTTGTTATAAGATCGGAAAAAATAATGTGATGCCAATTATCGTTTGTTGTTTTATTTTGAACGTAATCTAGCCAATTATACGGTATAAAATCTTTCGATGAATAACTTAAAACCTTAGTTTTATAGTTTTTATTTTTTTTTAAAGAAAAAGAAATAGTTTCATATTTATCAAAAATGATCGTAATTATACTCATTAACCATGGAGATAAAATTAAACTCCATGACTTAATGCTAAAATTTAGTTTATGATAATCATTTAAAATTTTTGTAAAATTTTCTAAACAATCTTTATGAACTTTTCTTAAATAAAGATAATCTTTTGATAATTTTGAAACATCTGACCAATGGTAGTCAAGAATATTTTGTTTTTGAATTTTGTTTTCATTTTCAAATGGAACACTCCACTTCCCAGAGTAAAAAACATCCTCCGTTTCCCAAGTATTTGAGTTGTAGGTTGTAATGAGTTTACTCATTAGTTTACCCTCCATTTTGACGGATTAATAAGATTTTCTTTGTTATATTTTAAATTAAAAGGTGGCATGTGTTTGGAGTTAATTGATTTAATGATTTCATTGGACTGAGTATTAGATTCAACACCAATAATTAGATTTGATTTGCAAGAAACTAAATTTAAAACTGATAAAGAGCCTTCTACTCTAGATAATTTTTTAACTTTTAACCAGTCTTCCCATTTTTTAAAAATCTTTTTCCATTTCTTAAAGTATTCTGGCAAATCATTAAAATTTTTTAATAGAATGCCCTGAAGAAAAATAGATCTAAAATAAATTTCAATTTTTTTTTTATATAGTTTATTTATTAATTTTTTTTCTAAAAATCTTCTATCAAAGATGTTTAAGGGAACTTGCACCACATCAGGTGTAAAAATTTTAAGCAGACTATTTAACTCAGATGGAGTATAAACACTTAGGCCTATTTTTTTTGTAATTTTCTCAGATTTAAGTGTCTTTAAAATTTTGATTATTTTGTCTCTTTTTTTGCTCAAAATCATTTTAGGGGCATGTAAATATAAAATTTCAAAATTATTTATCTTTAAATTAGATTTGTGTGATGAAATGTCTTTATAAATTTTTTCTTCTACCAAAGGTTTTGATAAATTATAGAAGGGTATTTTAGACGAGACTTTATATTTTTTTAGATTTATCTTTTCTAACTTTTTATTGGCATTTTTATAATTTATAGCAGTGTCTATATGTCTAATTTTCTTATTATTCTTTAATATTTTTTTGATAGAATTTAGCTTGATATTTTTTTTTGAGTTTATGCCATAAACTCCAGAAAATCTGGCACAACCCAAAACTATAGAATTAAGTTTTATCATCTATTTCAGAAATTTTTTTAAATGCTTTAAAATTATTTTTTGATCTTTAAAAGTTAAATCTATGTACAATGGAAGTGAAATTGCTCTTTTTCCGTAGTCTTCTGCAATAGGAAAATCTCCATTTTTAAATCCAATTTTCTTATAAAAAGGATTTAAGTGAATTGGTTTATAGTGAAGATTTATTAGCACTCCTCTAGCTCTTAATTTGTTAAAAATATGATTATATTTGTATTTAAATTTTTTAAGATCTAATAAAACGACATAAAGATGGTAGCTCGAACTATTACTATCTAAAATTTTTTGTCTTTTTACAGGAAAATCTTTTAAAAGTTTATTATAGTTTTTTGCTAAAGCTTGCCTTTTTTTTAGGAAGAAATTCAATTTTTTCAATTGACTTATACCCAAAGCTGCAGAAATATCGTTCATACGATAGTTAAAACCTAGACACTGTTGTTCATAATACCAATGACCAAGTTTTTTTTTATTAAGCTTAGCTTGATCTCTGGTAATCCCGTGGTTTTTAAACATTTGCATTTTATCATAAAGCTTTTTATCATTGGTAGTCGCAACACCTCCTTCTCCTGTGGTTATCATTTTCACAGGATGAAAACTAAAGATAGTAATATTAGACCACTTGCAACTTCCTACTCTTTCATTTTTTCTTAGGGATCCTAATGAATGCGAGGCATCTTCAATTACATAAAACTTATACTTTTTTGCCAAATGCCAGATTTTTTCTTGCTCAGGTGGTTGTCCTCCAAGATGAACAGACACTAAAATTTTTGGAGTTTTTTTCTTTAATTTTTTTTCTAGTTTTTCAATATCAATATTAAAATGATCTTTATCTATATCAACAAAATCAATCTTGGCACCACAATACAACCCGCAATTACTTGAGGCGACAAATGAATTAGGTACAGTCCATAATTCGTCTCCTGGTTTAAGTTTTAAAGCCAAGCAAGCTACATGAAGAGAACTAGTAGCACTATTAGTTGAACAAGCATATTTTGAATTCACATATTTAGAAATTTTTTCTTCAAATTTTTTAACAAGAGGTCCTTGTGTTATGTATTTTGAGTTAAGGACATTTTTTACCGCATTTACATCCTCTTTATAAATTTTTTGCTTATTGTAAGGATATGCTTTCATTTATTTAATTCTAATAAGTTCACCCTCATTTAATTGAAAGGCTTTGTTTGCGATTTCTTTTATATTCAAGTTGTGAGACACAATGATAATTGTCTTTGATTTGTTTAATTCTACAATTCTCTCAAAAATTTTATTTTCATTTTCTTTATCTAATGAGCTAGTGAATTCATCTAAAATAAGAATTTCTTTATTAGCATATATAGCTCTTGCTAAAGCTATCCTTTGCGACTCACCACCTGAAATTTTTGATGCATCTTCTCCTAACTGTTCATTGATATTGTTTTTTTGTTTTAATCTAAATATTTCTAAACCTGATAATCTTATAGCTTCATCTAATCTATCTTGGTCAATTTTATACGCAGCAAAAGCTACATTATTTGTAAGAGTATCATTTAAAATAAAATTTTTTTGAGACAGATAGTAAATTTTACTTTTAAATGAATTTATATGTTCGTCTGAGGTATGATTATTAACAGCTAAAACTCCATTTTTAGTTTTTATAAGTCCAGAAATTATATCTAGCAAAGTTGTTTTGCCACTACCACTTGGGCCAGTAATTAAAACTAAATCTTTTGTATAAATATCAAGACTAACATTTTTTAATACTTTTTTATCTTTATAACTAAAATTTAGGTTTTTTATTTGCAATGATTTAAACTGAAAATCTTGGATTTCATTTCTATTTTCAGTAAAAATTGTTTCTTTTTTCAGTTTAATTGCTGTAGTCAATCTATCAATAGCGTTCTTAGAGTAGAAAAGAACATTAAATGAATTTATTAAATTAGTTACTATCGGTAAAATTCTAATAGCTGAAATTGCAAAAACTGAAAGGACAATTAAAGCATTTGATTCATCATAAAACCTATAAATTAAAATTGCTGATATAATAAGTATAATTGCAATGGTAAGTTCAATAAAATACCTAATAAAGACTAGAAAAAAATTATATTTTATTAGTATTTGGGCATGCTGTTTTAAAGAATGTGAAATTTTTTCAAGAATAAAATTTGTCTTATTTACAACTCTTATTTGCTTAAAACCACTTAAACTTTCTTTAAAGTATTTAAAAATTATTTCAGTTAATTTATTTGATTCAAATCCTAAATTTGCAATTTTTTTAGAGAAAAAAATTTTATTCATTGAAAATAAAAATAAAAAAAGCAAGAAAAGTATGAAAAAAATTTTTATGTTAATCAATAAAAGCATGGAAATTATAAATATTAGTAAAATTAAGTCACTAGCTAGTTTAAGAGTTACTAATAGAAGATTTGTAAATTGATCAGTAAGACTGGTTAGTTCATTATAAGATGAAGACGAATCTTTATTTACAAAATCTAAATAATTCAAATTGAGGTAAGTGCTAATTAATTTTTTTCTTAAATTTTTAGAGGTATTATTTGTAAAGCTTAAAATAATATAATTTGAAATCAATTGAAAAAATAATCTTACTATTAAGACACAAATAATGAATACTGCTAAAGAGCTTGGTGATGATATATTAAAACCTAATTCTGTAAAAAAATAAAAAAATTTTCCTACAAAAGTTTCATTCTCTATACCAGAGTCATTTAAAAAAGCTATTAAACTTCCAATTAAGCCTATTCCTAAAACCTCAAATATAGATGAAAAAAAAAATAAAAAAATTAAAGATAAAATAATAATTTTTTTTTCATTAACTAAAAAAAAAATTTTATTAAGATAATTCATTTTAGTCTGGAATAAATTTTAATTTTTTTAGAATATTTTTAATTTCTTTATGATTTAAAAATTTAATGTTGTGTTCACTATTATAAGATTTATTTTTAGGAAATTTTTTAAATTTAAATTGTTTTTTATAAAGTTTCGCTAGAAAATTGAAATTATTTTCAGGAAGGATTGCGTAATAATTACCTAAATCTATAGTATGTTCACTTTCATTTGCTGAAATTAACTCCTCATGAATTTTTTCTCCTGATCTTTTTCCGATTACTTTTATTCTATTACCAGCTATCACTTTTGCTAAATCTTGGATGCGCATACTAGGAGCCTTAGGAACAATTATTTCTCCTCCTTTAGCATTTTTAATGCTCCATAAAACCGTTTCTACTCCCTCTTCTAAAAAAATTGAAAAACGAGTCATATCTTTGTGGGTAAGTGTAAGAAATTTTTTTTCTTTAATTTGACGATTAAAAAATGGTATTACAGATCCTCTGCTTGCTAGCACATTGCCATATCTTACTACGGTTATACTCAATTTATCTCTTTCACCAAACATATTTTGAGCAGCTAAAAACAATTTGTCTGAGCATAATTTAGTAGCACCGTAAAGGTTTATAGGGGAGCTAGCTTTATCCGTAGAAAGAGCAATAATTTTTTTTACTTTATTAAATAATGCTGCTTCTAAAATATTTTGAGCTCCAATTACATTCGTTTTTATGAATTCAAAAGGGTTATATTCACTTGCAGGGACTTGTTTAAGGGCAGCAGCATGTATCACAATATCTATTCCTCTAAAAGCGATCATTAATCTATCTTTGTCTCTAATGTCTCCAAGAAAGTATCTTAAGTGTCTTATTTTTTGAGGATTTAATTCTCTTTGTAACTCAAATTGCTTTAACTCATCTCGAGAAAATAAAACTATCTTTTTTACTCTAGGATATTTTTTTAAAATTGTTTTAACAAAGGTCTTACCGAATGACCCAGTCGCTCCCGTTATAAGAATGGACTTATTGTTTAACATGTTAAATATCTATCATATAACGTTCAAAAGTTGAACATTAATCTTTAAAAAGGCAATTATTTACTACATAACGTTCAAAAATTGAACATTTCTACCATATAACGTTCAAAAGTTGAACATAAATCTTTACAATAATCTACAAAATGTTAAGTTCAAACATTGAACAATGAAAGAGAAAAAAGAAGAACTATTTGAAACACTTAGAAAGGTTCATAAACAGCCTAATTCTTCACAAAGAGATTTGGCAGATGAGCTGGGTTTTAGCTTAGGAAAGCTAAACTATTGTTTAAAAGCTTTGAAGAATAAGGGCTTAATCAAAATAAATAATTTCAAGAATAATAAAAATAAACTTAATTATGCATACGTTCTTACTCCTAGAGGAATTACTGAAAAAACTAAACTTACAGTGAGTTTCATGAAAAGGAAAATGCATGAATATGATGAACTTCAAAAAGAATTAAAAAAAAAATAATTTGTTTAAAAATTATGAAAAACTATCTGGACATTGCCTACGATAAAAACAGGAGACCAGTTTCAGACTATGATCAAAAATTTGTAGACAATTTAATAAAGAGTTTAGATTTAAAACCTGGAAAATTACTCGACATAGGATGCGGTATAAAAAGAACAATGAATTTATTTAAAAATCGAAATTTTGAAGTATTTGGGGCAGATATTTTAAAATCAAATTTAAATGAAGAAAATAATAATTTCGAAGTAAAGTATAGTAATTTTGAAAATGAAAAAATTAAATATGATGATAATTATTTCGATATAGTTTTTAGTAAATCAGTAGTTGAACACGTAAGAAACTCTTCAAATATTTTTAATGAGGCTTTTAGAGTTTTAAAACCAGGGGGAGTTGCTATCATTCTTACACCCAGCTGGAGACACACTTACTGGGGACCTTTTTATATGGATCCAACTCACGTTACTCCTTTCACCGAGTCATCCTTATTTGATGCAATGAAATTTGCAAATTTTGAAAAACCATTTGTTAAAGTATTTTATCAATTTCCAATAATTTGGAAATTTGATTTTTTAAAGATTTTTTGTAAATTTTTATCTATTTTTCCAATACCTTATTTTCCTATGCATTTTAAAAAGAAAATTTATCCTGACAATTTCAATACTTTGATAAGATTTTCTAACGAACCAATGTTGTTGGCTTATGCAAAAAAATAAAATAACAAAAGCAGTTTTTTTTGGTTTAGGAAGTGCTGGTCAAAGACATTTAAGAAATTTAAGAAATCTTAAACCAAATATTAATATATTTTATTATAAAGAAACAGGTAAGAATTTTCTAATTAATAATAAATTGAACAAAGTAGAGGGAAATATATTAAAAAAATATAATTTAACATTAATAAAAAGACTAAGTGATTTAAAATCTATAAATCCAGACATTGCTTTTATATGCAGTCCTAGTTCAAGACATATCTTTTTTGGAATTTATTGCGCAAAAATTGGATGTCACTTGTTTATAGAAAAACCAATTTCAAACTCTCTTCAAAATATTGATACTTTATCTAAAATCGTAAATAAAAAAAAATTAATATTAAATGTTGGTTATCAATTTCTACATCACCCTTTAACAAAAAAATTAAAAGAAATTGTAAAAAAAAATAAATTTGGAAATCTATTAAGAGGTGAAATACGCATGAATGAAGATGTAAAAAAATATAGAAAATATGGTAAATTTACTGATTTACTTATAACTAAGAAAAAAAAAGGTGGAGGTATACTTTTAGAACAGTCACATGACATAAGTGTTTTAACTTGGTTATTTGAGAGTAGATTTAACGTCATTTTTTGTAACACTTTTAGGCATAAAGAACTTGGATTTGAAAAAGGAGCAGAGGATGCTGCAAATCTAACACTGATAAACAAATTTAGAGGTAGCAAAACTTTTTTTGATGTTTATTTATCAAGTTTTGCTAAAAAAAAGAAAAAACAGATTACTTTATTGTTTTCCAAAGCAAAAATTCATCTGGATTATGTTAAAAATTTTTTACTTATAGAATCTAATAAAAGAAAAAAAATATTAAAAGTAAAAATAAAAAGAAACGATCTTTTTATTTATGAATTAAAAGATTTTTTAAAAAGTATTAAAAATAAAAACCTTAATAATTCTTCCTTCTTAAACTCTATATTAACTTTAAAAATAATTACTGAGGCTAAAAAAATTTCAAATTATGTATAAAAATAAATTAATATATGGAATAATTACTGCTAGAGGTGGCTCCAAGAGTATACCAAACAAAAATATTAAAAAGATTAATGGGAAACCTCTTATATATTATTCAATCGCAACAAGTTTAAAATCAAAGCTTATTGATAGAACAATTATGAGCACTGATAGTAGTAAAATTCTTGCATTAGGTAAAAAATTTAATTGCGAAGTTCCCTTTTTAAGACCAAAAAAAATTGCAAAAGACAAGTCTACAGATTTTGAAGTGTTTAAGCATTTAAGTAATTGGTTAAAGCGAAATGATAAGCGCCCTAGTTATTATGTACATTTGAGACCAACACACCCTATTAGAAATTATAAAATTATAGATTTAGCTATAAAAAAGTTAATTGAAAAAAAAAACTATGACTCTCTTAGATCATTAAGTGTTTCAAAAGAAACACCGTTTAAAACATGGATAAAAAAAAATAAGGGTATTGTGCCTATAGTTAAATTTAAAAAAATTAAAGACTCTCACTCAATTCCAAGACAAATACTTCCTAAAACGTATTGGCAAAATGGGTATGTTGATATTATTAAAGATAGCACTATCATAAAAAAAAGATCTATTTCTGGAAATAAAGTCTTACCTTTTGAAATTAATCAAAAAAGTTTTGACATAGATTACGTTGAAGAACTTAATTTCATAAAAAAAAATTTTTCAAAAATAAAAAATTCCAAAAAAAAACTAAATAGGCACCCATCATGATTAATAATGATTTTGACTTAAAAAATAAAACTATAATATTAACTGGCTCTGAGGGTTTCTTAGCAAAAAATTTCATAAAAACTATTTTAAGATATAATGGAAAATTAATTTTGTTAGATAAGAAAAATAAAAAAAAATATATTAATAAAAATGTCAAATTTTTTAAATGTGATTTAACTTCAGAAAAAAGTGTTAAAAAAGTTTTCTTGAGAATTAAAAGAGAATTTAATACTCCCGATGTATTGATCAATAATGCTGCTCTTAATCCATCTACAAATGAAATTAAAAAAAATGATTTTAGACTGGAAAATTTTAGTATGAACTATTGGTCGAAAGATTTAAGCAACAGTTTAACCTCTGCTTTTTTATGTACTAAATATTTTGGAAAATTTATCTCGAATAAACAAAGATGTATTATAAACATATCTTCTGATTTAGGATTAATAGCACCTAATCAAAATATTTATAAAAGAAAGAAAGAAATAAATTTTAAACCAGTATCATATTCAGTAGTAAAACACGGAATTATTGGTTTAACAAAATATACTTCAACTTTTTGGAATAAAAATAATATCAGATGTAATGCAGTTGCATTTGGTGGTGTTTATAGAAATCAAGATAAATTCTTTGTTAAAAAGATTTCAAATCTTATTCCTCTTGGCAGAATGGCTCAAGAAAATGAATATAATGCTACAATAATTTACCTTATTTCAGATGCATCTTCTTATATGAACGGAACAGTTCTTACAATCGATGGGGGCAGGACAGCATGGTGAGAAAAAAAATTTTTTTTATAGCTGAAATAGGCATTAATCATAATGGGGACATTAATATTGCAAAACAATTAATAGATAATGCAAAAGAGGCTGGTTTTGATGCAGTAAAGTTTCAAAAAAGAACAATAGATTTAGTTTATTCTAGTGAGCAACTTGAAACCCTAAGAGAAAGCCCATGGGGAACAAAAACAAGGCAACAAAAAGAGGGCCTTGAATTTGGAAAAAAAGAATATGATGAGATAAACAAGTATTGTTTAGAAAAGAAAATTGAATGGTTTGCTTCTGCATGGGATTTAAAAAGCTTAGATTTTTTAGATCAATATAATTTGAAATATCAAAAAATTGCATCGGCCATGATAATCGATGAATTGTTCCTTAAAAATGTTGCAAAAAGAAAAAAATATACTTTCATATCCACAGGAATGTCAGAAGAAAAACATATTCAGAATGCTGTAAAAATATTTAACGAGCACTCTTGTCCTTTTGAGTTGATGCACTGTATCTCGACTTACCCTATGAAGACAGAGGACGCTAATCTCGAAACAATCGGTTTTTTGAGAGAAAAATTTAATTGTAAGGTAGGATATAGTGGCCATGAAAGTGGTTTAGCAGTCTCATACGCTGCAGTAGGATATGAAATTTCTTCTTTAGAAAGACACGTTACTCTTGACAGATCTATGTATGGCTCCGATCAATCGGCTTCCCTAGAGCCAAGAGGTCAAAAAGAATTGTTATCAGTGATAAACAAAATGTTAATTTCTTCAGGCAAAAACATGTTTGGAAAAATAACCAAAGAAGAAATAAAGATTGCAGAGAAACTTAGAGCACATCTGCCACTAAAAAAATAGTTATGAAACTAAAAAAAACTCTTAATGAAAATATAAATCTTAAAAAGAAATTAATTTCTTTAGAAAGTAAAATTGAGGATATAGTAAAATTATTTACTAATACCATAAAAAATAAAGGCAAGATTCTAATTTGTGGAAATGGAGGATCTGCTGCAGACGCACAACATCTTGCTGCGGAATTTCTCGTGAGGCTAAAACCAAAAAATAATCGGTCAGCTTATCCTGTGATAAGCTTAGCTTTGGATACTTCAACTCTCACAGCATGTGGTAATGATCTTGGATTCTCAAGAATTTTTTCAAGAAATCTTGAAGCTCTTGGACAATCAAATGATATTTTAGTTGTTATATCTACTTCAGGAAATTCTCAAAATATCATAAGTGTTTTAAAAAAAGCAAAAGAAATGAAAATAAAATCTGTTGGCTTTTTAGGCTCAGGCGGTGGAAAAGCAAAAAAATATTCAAATTTAAATATAATTGTTCCAAGTAAAATTACTGCAAGAATACAAGAATGCCATATTTTTCTTGGTCATTATATTTTTGAAAAAGTAGAAAATAATTTAAAAAAAATGAAATGGTAATGGCTTATTTAAAAAAGATTTTATATATTATATTTATTTCTAAGAAAGATTTTAAATTACCTAAAAAAAATAAAATAATTTTTTTAGATGAAATTGGATATAAAAAAATAAGAGATAGTTTATTAGAAAATTTAGAGTTTACCATTATAAATTTAAGATATGCAGAAATAAATGTACCGATACTTTTATTGTCTTTAATAAATGTTATTAAATATGGCAAACATTGTTACAAAATCACTTTTATAAAATATGTAAATGCGAAATTTGCTTTTAGTTTTATAGATACTTCACTTCATTATTGTGACTTAATAGAAAAAATTCCAGATTGTAAACTTATACTTATTCAGAACGGCAGAAGGCAAGGAAAGGAGCTAGAGCCTTTTATTCATAGAGTAGAAGATAAATTTAAGTCAGATTATTACTTTGTATTTAATAAAGAATACGCAGAGTATGTTCAAAGATATATTAGTACAAAATTTGTTGTTGGGGGATCTATATTAAATAATAGATATCAAAAAGCTGAATTTATTTCAAATGTTGAGAAAGTTCAGTACATATCAGAGTTTCATGTTAAGGAAAGTGTACCTGACATAGATTATGAAAAATGGGAAATAGAACCTACAAAGTTTGTATTAGAGATATTAAATGAATTTTGTAAAAAAAATAATTTAGAATTAGAAATCATAGGAAGAATATTTGACTCAGAAAGAGAGAGGAATTTTTATCAGCAATTTAATATTCCCTTTAAATTTACAAAGAAAACAAAAGAAAATTACTCTAAGCTTTCTAATTCATCAATAATTGTAGGCATGAGTTCAACAATGCTTGGGGAGTCTTTTTCTAGATATTTTAGAGTAGCCTTTTTTGACATTAGAAATGATTTCTATTTACAAAATCATCTTAAACCTGGTTTTGCATTTCCAAAAAAAACAAATGAACATGGAGAATTTTGGTCTAATAAGCCGAATAAGAATAAAATGTTAGAAAATTTAGATTTTTTATATTCAGTTGATGAGTCGGATTGGTCTAAATTAGTTGAAAAGTGGTCAGATAGTTTAGTTGTTTATGATTATGGGAATAATAAATATAAAAAAATTTTAAAACAAGAAAGTGTAATTTAATTATGAAATGTTTAGTTACCGGAGGTAGCGGGTTTCTGGGGTCTCACGTGGCAGACGAGTTAACAAATAAAGGTTATAAGGTTACGATATACGATAAAAAAAAGTCTTTATATTTAAAAAAAGGACAAAAATTTATCAAAGGCGACATATGTAATTTTAGAAAATTACAAAAAGCTGTTTCAAAGTCTCAAATCGTTTATAATTTTGCAGGTTTATCAGATTTAAATAATGCAATTAAAGAACCTTTATTGAGTGTTAAATTAAATGTTTTAGCAACTGTACAATTAATGGAATTATGTACAAAATTTAAGATTAAAAGGTTTATACACGCTAGCTCAGTATATGCTATCAGCAAGGACGGAGGTTTTTACCGAAGTAGTAAAAAAGCAGCAGAAGAGTATATCGAGGAATATAAAAATATTCATAATTTAAAATTTACGATTTTGAGATTTGGGTCTTTATACGGTTCAAGGTCACAAAAAAATAATGGACTTATAAAAATTTTACACAAGGCTCTTAAAAAAAAACAAATCGTATATTCTGGGACAAATAATTCAGTTAGAGAGTATATTAACGTAGAAGACGCAGCAAAAGCTTGTGTAAAAATTTTATCAAAAAAATTTGAAAACAAATATATTCTTTTAACTGGAAACAAGAAAATTAAGATAAATAAACTTTTAAATTTCGTAAAAAATAAAATTAGATCAAATAAAAAAATAAAATATTTAAGATCCGAAAAGCATTACCAAGGTCACTATATTTCTAATCCCTACACCTATAAATCAATTATTGGTAAAAAATTAAATATTTCTAATCAAAAAAACTTTTATTATGAAATAGGAAAATATTTTGAAAACAAAGGATTTGTATGATTTGTGCTTTAATGATTGGTAGAGCAGGTAGCAAAGGTTTTCCGGGAAAAAATGTTAAAAAAGTCTTAGGAAGGGCTTTGTGTGAATATCCCTTGATAGCTGCGAAAAAATCAAAATTTGTAAATAAAATATTTGTATCAACCGATTGCTCAAAAATTAAGAAAATATCCAAAAAATATAAAGCCAAAATTTTGGAAAGACCAAGGATACTCGCGTCTAATAAAGCTTTGGGAGAAGACGTATATAAATTTGCATTTGGCCAAATTCAAAAACAATTATTAAAAGAGAACAAATCTAAAATTACTTTTTTAGTTTTATTAATGGCGAATGCACCCACAATTAATTCAAAATTGATAGATGAAGGTATAAGAATATTAAAAAAGAATAAAAATGCAGACTCAGCAGTTACTACTTCGATTTATAATATGTGGAGTCCTCTAAGAGCTAGAAAATTAAGTAAAAGTAAAACTTTAGTTCCTTTTGTTCCATTTAATGTTTTTGGCAATCCAAAAACTTTAAATTGCGACAGAGACTCCCAGGGTGATGTTTATTATGCTGATATGTCGGCATCGGTAGTAAGACCAAAATGTTTTAAAAATATGAAAAATAATTTGCTTCCTCAAAAATGGATGGGTAAAAATATTGCCCCTATACCTTCCGAAGGTGGTTGTGATGTAGACTACGAGTGGCAGATCCCTATGGTAGAGCACTGGCTAAAAAAAAAAGGTTTTAAGGAAAAATAATTATGACTACTGATAAAATTAAATCTGATGTTGTTTTAGACAAGGAATATGTAAAACATAACAGTTTTATCAATTTAAACATCAGCAATTCCGATGAAGAACAAGAAAAAATAATAAAAAAAATAAAACGTTCTTTAGAAATTGCAAAAAAAGAAAGAAAACTTTCAACCTACAAAAATCAAGTGCTAGACAAGGTTTTTTATGACTTATTTACTGTTGAAAATAAAACTAATGAAACATTTCAACTTACACCAAATGTAATAGCAGAAATTCAAACTTTAGATAACGAAGAAATACCTAAGTATTTATTTCACAGATATAGATATGAAATCTATCCTAAATTAAACAAAATTGATGATTATCCACCGTACTTACAAATTGAACCTAGCTCAATTTGTAATTACAGGTGTGTTTTTTGTTTTGAAACTGACAAATCTTTTACTTCAAAAAAAGCGGGTTTTATGGGGACGTCTACCTTAGATTTATATAAGAAAATAGTTGATGAAGCTGAAGGTAATATAGAATTTATTTCTTTAGCATCACGTGGAGAACCATTGGTCAGTAAAGAAATTATACCAATGTTAAAGTATTCGGAAAAAAAATTTTTAAATCTTAAGATGAATACTAATGCTTCTTTACTAACTGAAAAAATTTCTCATGCTATTCTAAGTGACACTATTAAAACATTAGTTTTTTCAGCTGATGCTGCTGAGCCAGAACTGTATAAAAAATTAAGAGTTAATGGAAGCTTGGAGAAGATATTAAAAAATATAGAAATGTTTAATAAAATTAAAGAAAAGAATTATCCAAAGTCAAAAATAATCACAAGAGTTTCAGGTGTAAAAGTAAATGAGCAACAAAATTTTGACTCAATGAAAAAATTATGGAGCGGTTTAGTAGATCAAGTTGCTTTCGTAGATTACAATCCATGGGAAAGTGTATATTCAACACCTAAAAATGATATTATTAAACCTTGTTCTGACCTATGGCGAAGAATGTTTGTTTGGTGGGATGGTAAGGTAAATCCTTGCGATACAGATTATAAATCGGTTTTATCTTCAGAAACATTTCCTAAAGCCTCTCTTAAAGAAATATGGACAGGAAACAATTATAAACAATTGAGAGAAAAACACTTGATTGGAAATAGACAATCAATATTTCCATGTAAATCATGTACTTTAATTTAATGTTATTATGAAATTAGCCGTATCAAATATCGCTTGGAAAAATAATGAATTTAATAAGTTCTACGAATTATTGGCATCGCTTAATTGTTCTGGTGTAGAAATTGCTCCAAGTAAAATTTGGAACAATATTCCAGATATTAGTAAAGAAAATGTAACTTCATTTTTGTCAGATATGAAAAAAAATAAATTAGAATTTTTGGGATTTCACTCTTTATTATATGGAAGAAAAGATTTGCAACTTTTTAAAAATGATGAAAGCAGGATTAATGCTAAAAATTTTCTTTTTAAACTAATAGAGCTATGTTCTAAACTAAATGGAAAAAATCTAGTCTTTGGTTCTCCTAAAAACAGAAATACTTTTGATAATAAGAATGCAGATGAAATAGGAAAAATATTTTTTGATGAAATTGCTAATTATGCAAAAAAATACGGCGTGTTTATTTGTATTGAACCACTGGATATTTCTATGACAAACTTTTTAAATTCAATTCAAGAAACAGGAAAGTTTATTCAACAAGTAGGAAACCCAAATTTAAAGCTTCATATCGATACTAAATCATTCTTACTTTCTAAAGAAAGTATAGAAAATAACATTTTAAAATTTAGTAAAATAATAAAACACGTTCATATAAGTGATAAAGATTTAAACGAATTGAATAATGATGCTGAAGTTCACAGAGAGCTAGCAAATTCATTAATAAAAATTAACTATAATGATTACTTATCCTTAGAAATGAGGAGGATTGAAAATAATGAAATTAACTCTATAAAAAATAGTGTTAAATTTATAAAGGACAATTATTTAAATTAATATGAAAAATATTTTAATTCTAGGCGCAAGTAGTGATATAGGTTTAAGTCTATTAAACGCACTTAAACATAATCCGAATTATAAAATTGGTGCTCACTGTAACAAAGGCTCTCAAAGGATCAAAAATTTCACAGAAAAAAACTTAGCAAATATTAAAATCTTTTCTAAAGATCTTAAAAATAAGAAAAATTGTGAAGATCTAGTTAATAAGTATTTAAAATGGTCTAAGGGAATAGATATATTGATTCAATTAAATGGATCTATTTCATCTAATAAAAATTGGGAACTGGTTAACGAAAAAAATTGGAACGAAGGTTTGTCTATAAATTTATCAGCACCTTTTTTTATCTCGCAGATGTTGTTCAAAAAAATGAAGAAAAGAGGTGGAAAAATAATTTTTACTAGCACTTCATCAGCAAACAAAGGTGGAGGAATTAATTCAATTAGTTATGGAATAGCAAAGGCAGGATTAATGGCGTTAACAAAAATATTAGCAAAAGAGGGAGGAAAACATAAAATTTATGTGAACTGCATTGCCCCAGGTTTTATACTTACTAGATTGCATACTAAAAAATTAAAAAAAACTAATAATCAAATAAAAAATAGAAAAAAATTAAACGTTCTAAATGAATACGGCAGTCCAAGTGAAATAACAAATTTGATTGAATATTTAATATCAGACAATACAAAATTTATCACTGGAGAAATTATAAGAGTGGATGGAGGAGATTGGTTGTAATGTACGATTTTTATTTTACTGATATTAAGAATATAAAAAAAAATCCGGAAAAATTTCTAATTTTCGTGAAACGATTATTACCAAGATGGGCGAATGGGATACCAGATTCTGAATGTATAGCTATTTTTAAACTTTTAGAGAGTTTAAGAAAAAAAAAGAAAAAGAAATTAGTCTTAATAGAAACAGGCTCAGGGGCGAGCTCAATAGCAATGTTCTTACACTGTGCATTGAGAGGTGGGAGAATGTTTTCTTGGGACACAAATGCTTCTAAAGGATCATTCTTAAAATCAGTTATCAATGAGTCAATTTGTAAAGTTTTAAAGTGTGATTTAAATAAGATTTGGACTTTCATATCTTATGATAGCACAGACAAAAATGCAGGTTTAGAAATTTTAAAAGAACTAAAAGTTAAAGCTGATTTCGGTTTCTTTGATTCGATCCATACTCTAGACCATTTAATGAAAGAAATAAAAAGTTTTGAAAAAATCTCTAACAAAAGATTTTTAATTGCTTTAGACGATGCATACTACACTAAAAAAAGTAAAAATTTCTCATACATTAATATGATAAGAAATAAACTTAATTTAAAAAAAATAAGCGAACCTAAGCTGAATAAATGCAAGCCTTTTTATATTGAGGTAAAAAATTATTTTTTAAAAAAATATAAAAAAGTTAATCATTTAAGTAATTTTTATAAGAAAAACTACAAAAGAGATATCTTCTTCTCATATTTTGAATCAGATAGATTTTTTTTAAACAAAACAGGTATGGAGGAAAAATCAAAACTTAAAAATAGACTTGAGGCTCTTTTTATAGACAAAAGATAATTAAATTAAGTTAAAAATCAAAATTTTAATATGAACGTTTCAATAACTAATATTAATAATATATCAAAAATAACTTCCTCATATTTTTACTTTGGCTCATCTTACAAAAATATTTTAAATTTAAAAAAAAATTCAAAACATCAACTTATAAATTATAAAGGAGAGTTAAGCAAAATTTTTAAAAGAGAGGAATTTTTTTTTTTAAATTGGATTGAAAAAAAAAGAAATCAAAATAACGACTCTATTTACTGGTGGATGAATCAGATAGCTGGAAGAAACAATCTTAGTTCAAATTTTTTTTTATATATTTGTCAATATCATTATATTATAGATTATCTTCAAAATAAAAAATTACCAAATATTTGTATAGTTTGTGAAAATCAATTACTTCAAAATTTTTTATACAAGAATTTAAAAAAAAAATATAAGTGTAAAAATTTTGTTAGTTTATGGAATTTTTTTTATGAGAAATTGTTTTTTACTCCAAAAAAAATTTTTAAATTTTTTAAAGGATTTACTAAAATTCTAGTTGCAATAACATTCTCTAAGTTAACAAAGCCAAAAAAAATAAATTACCCTGAACAAGATATTATACTATTTCATCATTGTGTAAATTCTTCATTAGAAAAAGTTAAAAAACCACAAATTTGTAATTATTTTTTAGATTTACCCAATTTAATTAAAAAAAAGAAAAAATTAAAAGTTTTCAGCTTATTTTGGACCTATAGTGGCTATTTTAGTTTGAAATTTTATAAGTCCATGAGAGAAAATAATTCATTTGTACCAGAAGATTGGTTATTTTTTTCTGACTATATTAAGATTTTTTTTAGTTTAAAAAAAATTCGATTATCTTTAATAAAACCTTTAAATTATAAAAAAAACTTAGATGTAAGTTTACTTCTCACCCAAGAAAGAGAAGAGCAAGACTTTTTATCTTGTTTTAAATTTTTAATGTATATTCCAGCATTAAAAAGATGGTCAAAAAAGATTAAAAAATTAATAATTTTTGATCAATATCAAAATATGACTTTTGAGCATCCTTTAAGATTTGCATCAAAAGACCTTAAAATTCAAACTAAAACTATTGGCTATCATCACAGCCTTATGTCTAAAGAGTTCTTAGGATACAGAGGTTTATCTAGTGAGTGGAAGAGTAAATCGAGACCAGATAAAGTTTTTACTATTGGAAAATTTGCTAGGCGGATGCTTATTTCTGGAGGAATACCTTCTAAAAAAATTATAGAGACTTTCTCGCTTAGACAACAAAAACATAAAAAATCAAGGAGAAGAAACAATAAAAGAAATATCTTACTTATATTACCTTTGAAAAAAGATTTATCGATTGAGGTATGTGAAAAAATTAAATTAATTAATGAGAAGTTAATTGATCTAAATTTTAAAATTTTTGTAAAAACACATCCCTTTTTAGGAAATAGAGAGTTATTGAATAATTTATCTTGGGGTAAACTACCAATCAATTGGTTCTGGGCCGAAAAAGACTTAAAAGTTGGATTAGATAAATGTTTTTTAGTTGTAACATCTTCAAGCGCTGCTGTTTATGATGCAATTTTAAGAGGAAAAATTCCAATTATATTAGATAGTGATTTAAATTCAATTGATAACTATCTAGATATTTTCGAACAAAACAAAACAGCAAAGAATTTAGATTTGATTGATTTACCAAATTTTTTTAACAATATTATTTCAAATAAAAGTTTATCTTATCTGGGTTGGATTAAAAAAATTCAAAAAAAATTAATAAATGGAATTAACTCAAGGTCAAATATAAACGAAAAAAGGTTAGTCAAATTTATCATATGACCCAAAGTTTAGGAAAATTATTTAACCAATTAACTGATAAGCATCCAAATAAATTTGTAATAAAGTTTAACAACAATGAAAAATACTCTTATTCAGAATTAAACGCATTCTCAGAAAATTTTATTAATTTCTTTAAAACATTAAAAGTGAAAAACAATGATAGAATTGCTATTGAGTCTGACAAAAATATTTATTCATATGCAATTATAATTGCATGTCTTAAAATGGGAGTTTCTTACACTTTTATTGACTTAAGTGAGGCTCCACGAAGGTTTAATTTAATTATACAAAAACTTAAGCCATTAAAAATTTTTACTTTTAGTAAAAAATTTAATTTTAAAAATAATATTTTACTTGATCAAAAAAAGCTTAAAAAAATTGATAAGAAAAAAATTAAAAAAAGATTTAAGCCTAAAAATTCTCCAAAAATTGCGTATATAATGTTTACATCTGGATCTACTGGTAGACCTAAAGGAGTTCAAATATCTCATAAAAATCTTTTCTTTTTGATTAATTGGGCAAAAGATTTTTTTAAATTAGATTCCAGTTCAACAATATCTAATTTAAACCCATTACATTTCGATAATTCTATTTTTGACTTTTATTGCTCAATCTTTAATGGGTCGTCTATAATGCCAGTCAATAAAACAGAAATATTTAATTTTAAAAAATTAAAAAAGAAAATTAATGAGTTGAATTGTAATATATGGTTTAGCGTTCCATCTTTAATAAATTTGATATTAAAAATTAATTCACCCAAGATTTTTAAAGATCTGAAAATACAAAAATTTATTTTTGGAGGTGAACCTTTTCCTATTAACTCTATGAGAAAAATTCATAAATTTGTCAAGAAATCTCAAATTTACAACGTTTCAGGACCTACCGAATGTACCTGCATTTGCTCTGCTCATTTAGTAAGCGAGAAAGAATTATTTTCTTCAACAAATATTTCTATAGGAAAAATTAATAAATATTTTAATTATAAAATTCTAAATAATAGTAAAGTAAAACTTAAAAGAGGAGAACTACTACTAGAAGGTCCCGCTGTATCTATTGGTTACGTTAATGATAGAAGTATAACTAAAGAAAAATTTTACCTAATTAAAAAAAAAGATTACGGATACAGAACTGGTGATCTTGTAAAACTAAATAAGAAAAATTTTCTTCACATTTTAGGAAGAACCGATAATCAAGTAAAAATATTAGGTCACCGCATTGAATTAGAAGAAATTGAGAATAAGATAAATCAAATTTTTAACCTTAATCAATGTCTGGTAATTTTAAAAAAAATAAAGGAATTTCCACACAAAAAACTAATTCTTTTAACTGAAAATAGAAATTTAATAAATAATAATTATAAAGAAAAACTTTTGAAGCATCTTCCTCGATATATGTCACCGGAAGAAATAAAAAATATTAAGTCATTTAAGTTTAATAGAAATGGAAAAATAGATAGAAAATTTTATGAAAAAAAATTTAAATAAAATTTATAAAAAATTTATAGATAACAATTTAAATGAATATAAATATGTTTATTTAACTTCAAATTTAAGTGGTTTTATAAAAAAATACAAAATAAAGAATCCAGATAAATTGTGTAATACCATTATAAATAATTTATTAAAAAAAGGTCTAACAGTTTTATTGCCAGCCTACTCCTATACAACTAAAGATAAATTTTATGTGGAGGAAACAAAATCAAATTTAAGTTATTTAACTAAATGGTCTTTAAAGAAAAAAAAATTTTTTCGCACCAACCATCCAATATTTTCTTTTTGTGTAATTGGAAAAAATTGGAAAGACTTTAAAAATTTAAGTAAATCAGCTTTTGGAAAAAACTCAGTATGGGAAATATTATTAAAAGAAAAAACATCTTTACTTCACATAGGTAGACCGTTTGCTTGGGGAAATACGATGATCCATTTTGTTGAATTTAAAGAAAAAGCTAAATATAGATTTAATAAGGTTTTTAAGACAAGAGTCTATAAAAACAAAAAATATCTTGGAAAAAATTATTCTGCTTTTGTACAAAAAAATAAATTTAAAGGCAGAATTATTGAGACAAATACTCACAAAATTGGAAATTTAATATCGAGTCAAAAATTTTATAAAAATCAGGGAAACAATAAAAATCTTACAAATTTTACTCATCTAGACTTTAAAAAGACCTTTGAATTTATGAGCAAAAGATTTAAACAAAATAATAATATATTTATAAATTATAGATAATTATGAAACCAAAAGAATATCTCGAAAACTATTTTTCTTATAAAGTAGGGAAGAAAGGTATTAATAAAATAAAAAAAATAAATTTAATTCAAAATGGAATTCTTGACTCTTTAGATATAGCGACTTTATCGGCAGAAATAAGAAAAAAATTTAAAATAGATATAAAATTTAATGATGAGAAAAGCATAAAGATTTTTGAATCATATGAAAAACTACTTGATAAAATATCAAAATGAGTAAAAAAGAAAAATATTTTTTAAAGTTTTATAATGAGTCGTTAAAAATTAGATTTTTTGAAAATAAGTTATTAGATTTATTTTCGAAGGGATTTATTAAAGGCACAACGCATACATGTGTTGGTCAAGAAAATAATGCAGTAGGAGTTTGTGCTGCTTTAGACAAGAATGACATTGTCCTAAGTAATCACCGATGTCACGGTCATTTTTTATCTCATACAAAAAATTATGATGGTCTATTAAATGAAATTTTGGGTAAAAAAACTGGTGTTTGTGGAGGAGTAGGAGGGAGCCAACATTTATCTTACAAAAAAATTTTTTACTCAAATGGTATTTTAGGTGGAAATTTACCTATGGCAGTTGGTTTAGCTCAAGGAAAAAAAATTAAAAAAGATAAAAATATTGTATGTGTTTTCTTAGGAGACGGAGCATTTGGTGAGGGAGTATTATATGAATGCTTAAACATCATATCAAAATATGAATTACCAGTATTTTTAGTCATAGAAGAAAATGGAATTGCACAAACAACAAAAACTATTGATACAATTTCTGGATCAATTGAGCAAAAATGTAAAAGTTTTGATATAGATGTAAAAACTCTAAATTACGAAGATGCTTATAAAATTTATGATTTGTCGTCTAAATTAATTAAAAAAGTAAAAAGAAATAAACCCCAAATTTTAATACTTAAATCAACAAGACTAGGACCACATAGCAAAGGGGATGATACTAGATCAGCTAAAGAGATTTCTTATCTTAAATCTAAAGATCCTATTCTAAAGTTATCTAAAAAAATTAAAAAACAGAATAGAGAAAAGTTTAAAAAAGATGCCTTAAACTTTATTAATAATTTATTTGAAAAATGTTTAAAAGAAGATAGAAAACTTAACGTCGAAAATTCTAAAATTGATAATAGCCATAATATTAAAAAAGTTCTTAAAAGAGATGATTTTTTTAACGACTTTAAAGGAAAAAGATTTGGTGAACTAATCAATCATTATTTTATCAAAATAGCTAAACAGAATAAAAAGGTTATATTTTTGGGAGAAGATATTACAGATCCGTATGGAGGAGCTTTCAAAATTACTAAAAATATTAAAAATAAATTTCCAAAACAGATAATTGCAACTCCAATAAGTGAGGCTTCTATAGTCGGACTATCAGGAGGACTAGCAATAGAAGGTTTTAAACCTATTGTTGAAATAATGTTTGGAGACTTTTTGAGTCTTGCATTTGATCAAATATTAAACAATCTATCTAAATTTCACTACATGTATGGAAAAGAAATTAATACCCCTTTAGTTATCAGAACTCCTATGGGAGGAGGAAGAGGTTACGGACCAACTCATTCTCAAAGTATTGAAAAACATTTTTTTGGAATTACTGGATTAAATATCTTTCCTTTAAATCCTTTTTTCCCAATTAATGTTATTTATGAAAAAGCTTTTAAAAGCAATCTACCGAGTTTAATCATTGAAAATAAATTACAATATAACTTTATATTAGATGATATTAAAAAAACTTATATAAATAATTTTAAATTTAAAAATTATGAAGATAATTTTATTTCTGTATTTTCTATTTCAGAATTTAAGAATGACGAAGTAACATTGGTTTGTTATGGAGGAACAACAGAAATTGCAATAAAAGCGAGTTATGAGTTATTTCTTGAGAAAGAAATTTCTTGTAGAGTAATTGTTTTTTCTAAGCTTAATGAAATAAATGATAAAATTTTTAAAAGTTTAATAGCAGATTCTGGACCAATTTTATCGATAGAAGAGTCAAATAAATTTTTTGGTTTTGGATCTGAAATAGGAACGATTTTAAAAGAAGATGAAAAATTTAATTTGAGAAAATTTAAACGTTTAGCCTCGAAAGACCATGTAATTCCTGCTTCAATTTCTCTTGAAAAAGATACTTTAATATCTTCTCAAAAAATAAAAGATAATATAAATGAAATCTTAAATGTATAAAATATTTACTCCACAATCTAATTCTAATGATGAATTTGTTTTTATAGCAGAATGGAAATTTAAAAATAATGAATTTGTAAAAAAAGGAGATCATCTATTATCAGTAGAAACATCAAAAGTTGTTGAAGAAATTTTTTCTGAAAATGAAGGATATTTAGAAAAATTATATGATGAAAATTCTAAAGTTAAAGTAGGAGAAGTTGTAGGTATATTAAACGATAAAAAGAAATTAAACTTAAACAAAAATCTAAATAATAAAAGCACTGTTTTTACAGTGAAAGCAAAAAATCTTATACAAAAGCATAACTTAGATGAAAGTCTTTTTAATTCAGAAAATATAATAAAAGAAAAAGAAGTTCTAGATTATTTAAAAAAAAATAAAAAAGTTTCCTTGAGCGATGAAGATTCTGATCAATTAATAATATTATTTAAAAAAGAAGAACCTTATCATTCTGCTATTTATATAAAAGATTTAGGAATAATAGATCTTTCTTTACTTGGTTCCAAAATAACAAAAAAAGAAGAATACAATTTTGCTGGTTGTAAATGTAATTTTTTCAAACTCAAAACTAAGAATAAAGAGGAAATGGTAAATTTTTTAAAAGAACCTGCAGTATTAACTGAAAAAATTATAAAAAAAGAAAAATCTTCAAAAGGTTGGGCTATGAAAGCTGAAAGCGCAAACTATATTCTTAAATTTCGTAATTCAAGATCTAAAAATCTTGAAGATATGAATTGTATTGAATGGCTGGTTCACGGTTTAGAGATAGGTGGTATCCAAATTCCAGAAGATGTACTTACTGCAGAAAGACTTAAAATTTGGGCAGAAAAAAAATTGATAAAAGTAGATAAAAAAAATAATTTAGAAATATTTCAAAACTTATATTAATAATATGAATCAAAATACACCAATCGTAATTTTATGTGGGGGATATGGAACAAGAATTTCTGAGGAAACAAAAATAAAACCTAAACCAATGGTTTTAATTGGCAACAAGCCAATACTATCTCACATAATTGGAATTTATAAATATTATGGCTTTAAAAATTTTATATTAGCACTAGGTTATAAGAGTGCGTTTATAAAAAAATATTTCTCTAACAAAAATACAAATAATATTAGATTAGTCTATACCGGCAAGGATACAAAAACTGGCGGAAGATTGCTAAGGTTAAAAAAATATTTAATCAAAGACAAAACTTTTATGCTTACTTACGGAGATGGCGTATCAAATATAAATATAAAAAAATTAATTAAGTTTCACAACTCACATGGTAAATTAGCCACAATTACTGCCACAAGACCCCCAGTCAGATTTGGTGAGTTAAACATCAAAAAAAATTTAGTCACGTCTTTTAAAGAGAAACCCCAAGCAAGTAAAGGATGGATTAATGCAGGTTTTTTTGTTTTTAATCAGGGGATATTTAACTTTATAAAAAATGATCAGACAATGCTAGAAAAAGAGCCACTAGAAAAATTAGTTAAAAAAAATCAATTAAAAGCATTTAAGCATGAAGGATTTTGGCAGTGCATGGATACCTTGAGGGATAAGATATATTTAAATAAACTTTTAAAATCTGGAAAAGTTCCTTGGAAAATTAAATAGATGAAAAAATTTTATAAAAATAAAAAGATCTTAATTACAGGCGCAACAGGTTTTAAAGGGGCATGGTTATCTCAATGGCTAGTATATCTTGGAGCAAAAGTTTATGGACTAGGGTATAATCCAAATCAAAATAAGAACCTATTTTACAAATTAAATTTACATAAAAAAGTAAAAATAGATTTGTTTGATATAAGAGAACATAAAAAATTGAAAAAATTAATTGAGAAAGTACAACCATCAATAATTTTTCATTTAGCTGCTCAACCATTAATTTATGAATCCTATAAAAGACCTCTTTTAACTTTTGATGTAAATTATAGAGGCACATTAAATCTCTTAGATATTTCAAGAAAAATAAACTCAATTAAGTCAATTGTGATTGTAACTTCTGATAAATGTTATGAAAGCAATAATTCTTCAAAAGGTTTTAAGGAAACCGATCTGCTTGGTGGAGTTGATCCTTATAGCGCTTCTAAATCTTCTACAGAGTTAATGGTTAGAGCTTATAGAGAAACATTTTTTAAAAACAAAAAAAAGGTTGGTTTATCCAGTGCCAGAGCCGGAAATGTGATCGGTGGTGGCGACTGGTCTCCCAACAGACTTATACCCGACTGCATAAGGTCATTATTAAAAAATAAAATTATTGAGATAAGAAATCCTAATTTCAATAGACCTTGGCAGCATGTTCTAGAACCTTTGAAGGGATATTTAATGCTTGCAGAAAAGCAATTTAAAAATCCAAAAAAATACTCAGGTGCATGGAACTTTGGAACTAGGCCAAATTCACTTACAAGTGTCAAAAGTATTGTAAATTTTATAATTAAATTTTGGGGAAAAGGCAGATTGAAAATTAAGAGAAATAAATTATATGAGCAAGAAAATCTACAGCTTAACATTAACAAAGCTATTAAATACCTTAAGTGGCATCCAACTTATAATATTAAAGAAAGTGTAAGATTTACGACTGAGTGGTATTTGAAGGTATTAGAACAAAAAAAAAAATCATCTTCGGTTACTTTGAATCAGATAATTCAGTATGAAAAAGATAGTAAAATCAGTTAAAGTTTTAAAAAATAAAATAATTAAAACTAAAAAAGGCGATATAATAAAGTTTCTTAATAAAAAACATATTTTTTATGAGGGTTTTGGAGAAATTTATTTTTCAGAAATAAAAAAAAATCAAACAAAAGGCTGGAATTTTCATAAAAAAAATACCTGCAATATTTCTGTGCCTCTTGGGAGCGTAGAGTTTTCAGTATTTAATCCTCAAAAAAGAAAATTAATAAAAATTAAGATTGGAAATAAAAATAATAAGATTATTCAAATCCCCCCGGGAAATTGGTTTTCTTTTATGTCTAATTCAAAACTATCAATAGTTGCAAATTTAATGAACAAATTGCATAATAAAAGTGAGACTAAAAAAGAAAATAAAATTAACAATATTTATATTAAGTAATATTTATTAACTTAAAAATTTTCTTAAAAACTACAAATATAAGGTAAATTTTCTCTTTTATAAAAAGATTAAAATTTTTATATGACCACATTAATAATTTGATTTCCTCTATAGTTATTAATCTTGAATTCGATCTTCTTAAAGTTTCAGAATTTTTATGAGGTTCTCTAATATCTACTAGTTTAGCTTTCAGAGTGCTAATCTTAAACTTTTTAAATACTCTTAAATAAAAAGCATAATCTTGTGCATATAAAAATTTTTTTGGATATTTCCCGATAATATTTATTAATTTTTTTCTGTACATAACGGTAGAATGCGCAATGATATTTTGATACAAAAGCGCTCTGGGGTTTTTTAAAAAAATATCACTATTATTTATTGACTTAATAAATTTTTTTTCAGTATTAATTAAATTGTAATTTGAAGCTACCATCCACGTGTTTGGCTCTTTTTCAAGTAATTTTATTTGTATTTCTAATCGATTTTTTTTTGCAATATCATCAGAGTCCAAAACCGCAATATACTTGCCTTTACAAAGATTTAAACCATAATTAAGACAATTTGTTCTACCTATATTTTTTTTTAAAAATCTTTTTTTTATTCTTTTATCTTTAAATTTCTTTAAAATTACTTTTGATTTATCTCTAGAACCGTTATCAATTGCTACTAATTCCCATTTTTTGTAGCTTTGATTAATTATACTTTTAATTGAAGCACGCAAATAATTTTCATGATTATAAATTGTCATCAATATTGACACTACTGGTTTTTTCATAATCATTTTTTTATTGAAATGCTAATTTTTGCTAGTTTCTTTATACAATATGAGTAATATTGATGAAATAAAATCATTAAGGGGGATTAGCTCAAAAGTAGAGTGCTGCATTGACATTGCAGAGGCAGTTGGAGCGTTACCAACATTCCCCACCATTATATCCTCTAAATTAGTACCTTAATAGGTATTTACTTAATCGCCTAAAAATAATATAAAAATTTGCCTGGTAATTATTGCGAAGGGGCCATACCCGATCCCATTCCGAACTCGGAAGTCAAGTTCTTCTGCGCCGATGGTACTTTGTCTTAAGACATGGAAGAGTAGGACGTTGCCAGGCTTAAAAATTATGAAAATAGCTAGTTCATTAAAATCTTTAAAAAAAAGAGACTTAAACTCTAAGTTGGTTAAGCGTAGAGGTAAGCTTTACGTCATAAATAAAAAAAATCCAAGATTTAAAGCTCGACAGGGTTGATTCAATAAATTTGTAAATGATAGTAGGATCTACAAAAGAAGATTTGTTATTAGAAAAAAGAATTTCAATTACACCTGAAACAGCTAAAAATATAATCAATCTCGGGTTAAAAGTCTGCATAGAAAATGATTATGGTACTCATATTGGAATTCAAGATAAAGAATATGAAGATATTGGAGTAGAAATTAAAAAATCTTCAAAAGAAGTTTTAGATAATTCTAATTTGCTTGTTAAAGTGAATTGCCCTCCTAACGAAGAAATTTCAAACTTAAAAGATAAAACTATTTTAATTGGAATGTTAAATCCTTCAAAAAACCAGAGTAAATTTAAAGAGATTTTGAAAAGAAATATTAATATTTTTTCTTTGGAACTATTGCCACGAATAACAAGAGCACAGTCAATGGATGTTCTATCCTCTCAATCAAACTTAGCAGGATATAGATCAGTTGTTGACTCTATTTATGAGTTCGAAAAGGCGATTCCCATGATGATGACAGCCGCTGGAACAGTTCCCGCAGCAAAAGTTTTGGTAATCGGCGCAGGAGTCGCTGGACTTCAAGCTATTGCAACAGCAAAAAGATTAGGAGCTATAGTATCCGCCACCGATGTAAGGGCTGCTTCAAAAGAACAAGTTGAAAGTTTAGGAGGTAAATTTTTAACAGTAGAAGGCTCTGAAAATTTAGAAACAAAAGGTGGATATGCCAAAGAAGCAAGTGAGGATTTTAAAAAAAAACAAACTGAAATGATGAAAGAAGCTCTTAAAAAAAATGATATAGTTATATGTACTGCTTTGGTGCCTGGCAGACCTGCACCTAGAATTTTAACTGAGGAGCTTGTAAAATTAATGAAACCAGGATCAATTATTTACGATCTTGCTGTAGAGCAAGGTGGAAATTCAGCATTTTCAGAGGTTGGCAAGATTAATAATGTAGATGGAGTTAAAATTATTGGAGTAAAAAATCTAATGAATAGATTACCTCTTACAGCTTCAAGTCTTTATGCTAAAAATTTGTTTAGTTTTATAAGAAACTTATATAGCAAAGAAAAAAAAGATTTTAATATCAATATGGAAGACGAGATCATTCAAAAAACTTTGATCAAGAAGGGCGAGTAATGGAAATAGATCCGTTTATATTTAGATTAAGTATATTTATATTATCAATCTTTATAGGATATTATGTTGTTTGGAGTGTAACTCCATCTTTACACACTCCTTTAATGTCAGTAACAAATGCGATTTCTTCTGTAATTATAGTAGGTGCAATAATTGCAGCATTAGCCGGGTCATCAAATAATATTTTTGATACGTCAAATATTTTTGGTTTTCTAGCTATTATCTTAGCAGCAGTAAACATTTTTGGAGGTTTTTTAGTTACTCAAAGAATGTTGCAAATGTATAAAAAAAAGAAAAATAACAAAAAATGATATCAGCGAATTTATCAGCAATATTTTATTTAATATCAGGAATACTATTTATTCTTGCTCTAAGAGGCTTAT
>MDTG01145291.1_pt1 | contig 30276 bp, 41 predicted proteins | sample 811421 | NCBI WGS metagenome assembly MDTG01 (sample SAMN05326645, study PRJNA326480) | marine metagenome | isolation source: seawater | place: Pacific Ocean: South East | collected 2011 | reverse complement strand
TTTTTGCCATCGAATATCCTTCAATAGAATGGCTTTTACAACATTTAAGCGAGTAGGCATATTAATTGGGCTAATCATTATAAATAATGTTGGTTCATATTTAGAAGGGTAATAATGATCACGTGGAGCGGCGCCTTTTGTAACTTGCAAATATACAGAACAATATGGATTGTCATTTAACGAAAGAACCTCTTTAATAAGCTCGTGAAGCTTAGAGTCAGAAAACGGAATGTCCAGCTGCATGTCTTTCGCGCCAATTTGCAGACGCTCAAAATGATTTTTGAAATGCAAAATATTACCCCCAACGGCTGCCATCACTTCATAGACACCCTCTCCAAAAATAAAACCTCGATCAAGCACGGAAATCTTGGCATTTGCAAGACTCACAAACTCTCCGTTTAAATAGCAAATATTATTCATGTTTGTCTTCTTCAAAATAAATAAGCACACTATCAATTGCGCGTTTAAAGAAACCACCTTCAAAAACATCTTCCAAGGCGATAAGATCATGAATCGCATTTTTTTCGCCGTAATTCTTAACCACTATTTCACCTAATTTTTCACCTTTTTTTATCGGTGCTCTCAATTTATTGTCTACGACGATATCAAAATCAACCGGTTGGGAATAGCCGGCAGGCCGCAATGCGAAAATATCTCTTACTGAGCCGACTTCAATTTCATCATTCTCGCCTCCCCATACCTTTAACTTTCTTATCGCACTAGATTTTTCAAATAAACGTTTTGACTCAAAAAAACGAAACCCATAATCTAACAGCGCTTTAGTGTCCCTAAACCTAGCTTTATTAGTCTTTGCGCCAATCACTGCAGCTATTAACCGAATTGAACCATTGTCCCCTGATGATACCAGACAGTAGTCTGCAGATTCTGTATATCCGGTTTTTATTCCGTCCACGAATCTGCTTTTTTGCAACAGAATATTTCGATTTCTTTGCATAATATTATTAAACTTATATGATTCTATGCTGAACCGTTTATAGATTTCAGGAAATTCATAAATGAGTTTTTGGGATAGGTTGACTATGTCTTTAGCTGTTGTATACGTCTCTTTTTCTGGCAAACCTGTAACATTTCCAAAACTGGTATCTGTCAGTTCGAGCTTTTCTGCGAAAATGTTCATCTGACTTACAAATGAAGCCTCTGAGCCGTAAATATGCTCGGCTAATGCCACACTAGCATCATTACCAGACTGTATAATCATTCCATTCAATAGTGAGTTAACAGAGACTTCGGAATCAACTTCTATGAACATTCTCGAACCTTCCATCCTCCACGCTTTCTCACTAACAATAACTTTATCTTCTAAATTTGCGTGGCCGGATTTTATGGCATGAGCCGCAACATAGGTAGTCATAATCTTCACAAGACTTGCTGGTTCAATCCTCATAGAAGAATTATTTTCCGCAAGAACGATCCCAGTATTGGCGTCTATAAGGATAAATGAATTAACGGACAAAATTGGTTCAGGAGGCTTTATGAATTGATCCAGTGCAAACAGTTTAAAACTGATAAATAAACAAGAAACAAAAATGAATTTAAGTTTAAAATTAATCATCTATCTTTCGCAATCAGTGAACCCGTTTATATTCTGTAATTCCGTTAATTTTAAAAAATTTATGAGGTTTATTTAACCATTTTTCTTTTCCCGATAAAACCAGCCATACCCTAAAAAGGCCATCATTTTTATCTATAATGTCGAGAACAAAATCATCCTTTAATTTAACCAAGCTTGATTCTAAAAACGTAACTGCATTTTTTTCTATTCTAAATGCCCCTAATTGATAAACAATTTTACCTGGGAAAAGCAGCGAAGCGGTTTTTCTATCCTGACCTACAGGACTTGCTAAAACTTCGACGGCTACCAGTTCAGTACCTTTCTTATCAAGGCCTAAAGCCTTGGCAGCAGCAAACGATAAGTCAATAATTCGGTCTTTCACAAAAGGACCACGATCATTTACCCGCACCACAATTTGTTTCCCATTCTCTAAATTAGTTACCCTAACTTTTGATGGGAGTGGTAACGTTTTATGAGCAGCTGTCATTTTATACATATCAAACGTTTCGCCAATGGATGTTTTATTACCGTGGAATTTAGGGCCGTACCAAGAAGCAAGCCCTTTTTGCGTAAAACCAATCGCACTTGTCATAGGGTAATATCGCTGACCAAATACTTCATAGAATGCCCTATCCTCAGAAGCCGTTCCAGCTAGCGTGTCAAGCTTCTTTTCCAATTTATTACTCGAACATCCTATAATCAAGATTACTAGCAATAATTTAAGACTAGATATCTTTGGAAACATTTATCTTATGTCCCACATTCATTAAGTGCATCCGCTAAGGAAGCTACTGCCAGCGCATAAAAAAGACGGGGATTATAACGGAATAGGGTAAAGAAATTCCTGAAACCTAACCACTGTTTTATTCTCCCATCTTCACTTTGTTCAAGTAACGCAACAGACGCAGAATCGTAGTTAAAATCTGAAATTGCTGTTTGAAAATATTTTATTTTTTGCCAATTGGGTATCAGTTTAGCAAGAGAAATGTTCGTCCTACTAGGATTTAATTCAAGGTTATTTCTATTCAAATGATTGGATTTGGGTACAAAGACAATTACTGACTCGTTGGGAGCCCACCCATGATAGCGCAGGAAATTTCCGATACTTCCAACAGCATCTTGAACACTATTTATAATATCGATTTTCCCATCTTTATCAAAATCAACCGCCAAGCGACGATAATTATCTGGCATAAATTGTGGTATTCCTAAAGCACCGGCATAAGAGCCTTTATAACTGTTAAAATCTCTCCCTTGCCTATCAGCCATAACTAGAAACTCTTTAAGCTGGTAACGAAAAAAATTTTTTCTTTTTAAGTTATCTGATGGATAGTGAAACGCCAATGTAGCAAGTGCCGTTAAAACATCATGATTGCCCTTTATTTTACCATAAGAGGTTTCGACTCCTATAATACTTGCGATTATCGAGGCAGGCACTCCATATCTGATCTCTGCTTTGCGGAAGATTTCTTCATGTTCTTTTAAAAATCTACAGCCTTGCTCTATGCGTTGTTGACTAACTAATAGACTTCTGTATTGATCCCATGTTTTTGTTTTCTCAGGAGGGCTATCCATAAGGGCGATTATTTTTTCTGAAATTTTTACATTCTTCAGAGAACTATCTATCTTTTCTAAGTCTAGCTGAGGGTAAGCGTTTAACTCCTCAACAAATTCCTTAATAGTTTCTTCCGTAAGAGAAAAGGCAAACAAATCACAACTCGACACGATTAGTATTAGCAAGACTAGCCTCATGGTTAAAAAACCAACCGTCTATGAGTTTGTATGGACATTAATACACCCATACAAATCATTACAGTTACTACCGAGGTTCCTCCATAACTGATTAAAGGCAATGGGATTCCTACAACTGGAAGCTGCCCAGTAACCATACTCATATTAATAAATACTGACACAAATAACATCAGTGTCAGAACTATAGCGAGAAGCCGTCCGAAAGTATCCTGGGCGTAAATAGCTATTTGAGCACCACGAGCAATAATTAAACTATAGCCTAAGAGCATTACAACAACACCAATCAGACCAAACTCTTCGCAATAAACTGCAAAAATAAAATCAGTAGCTCTCTCAGGTAAAAATTCAAGATGAGATTGAGTGCCATTAAGCCAACCTTTACCAAATAATCCTCCTGAGCCAACCGCTATAATGGACTGAATTATATGATAACCAGCCCCTAAAGCATCATTATCAGGGTTGAAAAGGGTGAGTATTCTTTGTCTTTGATATTCATGCATTGCAAACCAACCTATGGGCGCAATGGCAATCCCAAAAAATAAACTATTTCTAATAAACTTCCAGCTTATCCCAGAAAAAAATAATACGACTAAACCTGAAGCTGCAACTACAATCGCAGTACCCAGATCTGGCTGCCTCCCTATCAAAAATGTAGGTATTGCGATAACAAAAATAGAAATTAATATCGTTTTAAAATCAGGAGGAAGAAGTTTTTTGGCCACTAAGCTTGCCACCATTAGCGGTACAACTAGCTTCATTAGCTCTGACGGTTGAAATCGAAAAATACCTGTATCTAACCACCTTTGAACTCCTCTACCTGTCCCAAATAAAAGAACCAGACAGAGCAGGATTAAAGCCCCTGAGTATACCAGAGGAGCCCAATGTGCAAGTCTTTGGGGAGGTATTTGCGCTACGAATAACATTAATAGAAGACCAACCAACATTCTAAGACCTTGCTTTGCGACAAGATCGAGAGATTGTTCGGACGCAGAATATAACACTACTAGCCCCAGTAGGCACATAATTATCACTCCAGCTAGCAAAGGAGTATCAATATGAAGCCGATAAATTAGATTGTTCCGCATCTACTTTCCTATTGAAATATTCGTCTAAAATAGCCCGTGCTAATGGTGCAGCCGTAGCACTTCCAGAACCCCCATGTTCAACTACCACAGCTAAGGCTATCTGTGGATCGATTGGAGGCGCATAGGCTACGAATAGTGCATGGTCCTTCAAATGATCGGGTATATCCTCTTCATCAAGCTCTTCGTCTTGACCAATACTAAAAACTTGAGAGGTACCAGTTTTCCCAGCAATTTTTGTCTTGGAAGTGTAGCCAATTCCTCGTGCTGTTCCCTTAGCACTGTGAACGACAGCAACCATTCCATCATTAACGACTTTCCAATGAATGTTGTCACTCGGTAAGTTTTTAATCGTACTTTTATATTCTGATTTTTCGTTATCGGATGCTTCAAGTTGCTCAGTTTGCATAATAACAAAAGGTTCAACCGCTTTGCCTCGATTTGCTAGGGTAGCAGCGAACTTTGCAAGTTGTAGGGGGGTGGCTAAAAGAAAACCTTGGCCTATACCGGTTATAACAGTTTCACCTGGATACCAAGGTAATTTTTTCGCTTTCTTTTTCCATTCTGGAGATGGAACTAAACCCTTTTCTTCGTTAGGCAAATCTATCCCTGTAGCTTTCCCGAGTCCAAACCGGTCAAGTGCTTTATGGATCATCTTTATACCCATATCATTAGATAAACTGTAAAAAAATACATCACAAGAACGTTCGATCGCTTCAACTAGGTTAACGACACCGTGACCCTCCTTTTCCCAACATCTATATCTATGGCTGTCTCTTGGCAAAGAGAACCACCCGTTACATTTAACTTTATGGGAGTTCAATAGCCCATTCTCCAAAGCAGCTAAAGCTAGTAGAGGTTTGATAGTCGAACCTGGAGGGTACTGCCCTTGGATCGATCTATCAAATAAAGGACGAAACGGCGAATTCATCCAAGCAGTGTAAAGTTCCGGAGAAATTCCACTAGCAAAAGCATTCGGATCATACGAAGGATAACTAGCCATAGCCAGCACCCCACCGTTCCGCACATCCATTGCTACGATCGAACCACTCAGATTATCAAGATTTCTCAATAAGGACGCGGCTTTTCTTTGGAGTTTAGAGTCAATAGTCAACCTAAGCTCTTGGCCCGGCACCGGGGGCTCCCTATCGACAACTCTTAACAGTCTGCCTTCCGCATTTATTTCAATCGTTTTACTGCCAACTCTACCATGAAGCAATAACTCTTGTTTACGCTCAACCCCAGTTTTACCAATATATTGAGTAGCAGCATAATTAGAATCTTGCAGTCTCACCTTATCAGTATTACTGATTCTGGACACATAACCGACAAGATGTGCTGTATCAGCCCCTAAAGGATAAAACCTAGACAAACCCGCCTCAATAGTAACTCCAGTAAATTTATGACTATTGACAGAAAATAAAGCAACTTGTTCCTCACTCAAATCGGTTATGAGAGGTACCGCTGTGAATCTAGTTGCTGTATTTAAAGTTCTAATTATTTGACGTTGCTTGGGCCCGTCAATATCCAGAATCTGAGATAACTCATAGACAAGTATGTCGTTATCTCTTATTTTTTCTGGAACTCCAACTAGATTAAATGACGGTCGATTTCCAGCTAGCATCACACCATCTGAGCTATAGATTACACCTCTGGGAGGAGCTACTGGTCGAACCTTAATATAGTTATCAGTCGACAGGGTTGTATAGTGTTGATGATTGTAAACCTGAAGATAGATCAATCTGATAATAACCAAAAAAACCATCAAAAAAATTGCCACAACAGCCAGAATGACTCTATTAAGAAAAATATCTCTTTCTAAATTACTATCTCTTATTTGGCCAAAGCTCTTCATTTTAATTTGAACTATATTTTATTTACACACGGTTTGTTAAAAGTCGCCTTAACTCACCTGAGATTAATTGAAACCATGGCCATACGATAGCCGTAATTAAAGCCTGATACAGAACTCCCCACTCAAATGCAATAGTAGAAGAAAACCTTTGAATGTTGGCGATGATTAATCCATATAGAAATATGACAACAAATATAACGATAGATTGTTGAATAGACGGGTATAGTATGAATCTGCGATGATTTGTTACGGCGAAATAGGCAAGGAAAGATAAGCATAAAGCATGTTCTCCAAGTGAGCTACCGTGCTGAACATCTAAAAACATTCCAGTAAAAAAGAAAAAAACTACTCCAACTTTTTGGGGAGCAGTAATACACCAATAAAATGCAAAAAGACCAATCCAATTAGGTTTCCAGTCACTCAACCAGTCTGGAAAGGGAATAGCTGTTAGCATAAAACCAAATATTATTGAAATCACCGCAATAATCAAGTCGCTCTGATTTCTATCTCTTCCGAAAGTTTGTAACGTCCTCATTCAACCTCCTGATCTTGAGATGGGGAGCCGACTAAAAGAACTTCTCTTGAAAAGGTAAGATCTGATATCGGTTCTACAGAAATATCAGCAAAAGATTCTCCATTAACTCGAGCAACAGATTTAATGGTTCCGACAGGGTAGCCAGAAGGAAATCTATTTCCCAAACCAGAGCTAACGACAAGATCACCAGCGACCACATCTGCATCTATCGGTACGAACGATAATGAAAGTTTTTTGGATTCGTCTATTCCAGTAACAACGGCCCTGAGCCCTGTTCTATTAAGCTCGACCGGAATGGAATGCTTGGGATCTGTGATTAATAAACCAACTGAAGAATATGGGCCAACCTTTATAACTTGTCCAATAACTCCGTGCACGTCTACCATTGCTTGACCAACCTGCGCTCCAGTATTTCCACCTTTATTGACTACGATTTGCTGTGAACCGCTTTTGGTATCAATTGACAAAATATTCGCAACAATAGTTCGCTGGTTAGGAACAACTGGAAAGTCTAATAGATCTCTTAATCTACTATTCTCTCTTTTAACAGCAGAATACCTTTGCGCTCTGACACTGAGCTGCAAATTCTCAGTCCTCAATTTTTCTAAGTCACTTATAAGAGTCTTTTGCTTTTTTAAATAACTAGAAATTGTTTCCGCGAGACCCATTTGCAAGTCGACTGCCAATTGAATCGGATAAACGGCATACGAAAGTGTTTCTCTGACTGGATTTAAATAATTGCTTTGTCTGTCAACTGAAATGCATAAGAAGGAAATTACGGCGCAAACGACCAGACGCGGCGTAATATTTTGTTTTACTTTACCTAAAGCACTGATTTTAGCCACCTCATAAAAAGCGCAACTATTCTAAGCTTAAAATATCGGGACCATGGACATCTATCATATCAAGCACTTTTCCTCCGCCTCGCGCCACGCAGGTCAAAGGATCATCGGCTATTATAACGGGCAAACCCGTCTCTTCCATCAGTAGACGATCAATTCCTTTAAGGAGCGCTCCTCCACCAGTCATTACTACGCCTCTTTCAGCAACATCTGATGCCAATTCAGGGGGTGTTTTCTCGAGTGCTGTTTTCACTGCTTCAATAATACCTGCAAGTGGCTCTTGGAGGGCTTCTAAGATTTCATTACTATTAAGAGAAAAACTCCGAGGAAGACCTTGTGCAAGATTTCTCCCTTTGATGGTCATTTCAGTCAACTCGTTACCAGGGAATGCGCAACCCATCTCATGCTTGACTCTTTCCGCTGTTGCAGCACCTATCAAAGTACCATAATTTCGTCTAACGTAATTAACGATGGCATCATCGAACCTATCACCTGCAATTCTAACCGAATCAGCATAGACAATTCCGTTCAATGACATAACAGCGATTTCAGTAGTCCCACCGCCTACATCTAAAACCATTGATCCACTTGCGTCGCTAACTGGCATTCCTGCTCCAATTGCAGCAGCCATAGGTTCTTCGATTAAGTATACCTCACGAGCCCCAGCACCCTGGGCTGATTCTTTAATTGCTCTCCGTTCAACTTGTGTTGAACCACAAGGAACACAGACCAAAACTCGCGGGCTTGGCTTAAAATACTGATTACCATGAACTTTATGAATAAAATGCTGGAGCATCTTTTCCGTTACCGTAAAATCCGCTATTACGCCATCTTTTAAGGGACGGATCGCATCAATATGCCCGGGGGTTCGACCCAACATACGCTTAGCTTCAGCCCCGACAGCAGCTACCGATTTAGAAGGGTCACCATCTCTACCCTTTCTAACAGCGACTACAGATGGTTCGTTCAAAATGATACCTTTATTCTTTACATAAATAAGTGTATTCGCAGTACCTAAATCAATGGACAGGTCATTTGAAAACCTCCCTCTCAAGAACTTAAGCATATATGCCTTCCTCCGTTATTAACCACTTTACAACCCTTCTAATTACTATACCGCAGATTCATTTTTTGATTTGTGATTTTTTGGTACACTAACAACCTAAATGTCAGAATTCCTACAAAAAAAGAGCTTACCATTGGATAAAGAAACACTCAACTAGTTGAACTATAATATAAAAATAAATACCACTATCGAAGGAAACAAAGTGACTATAACTAAAAAGGAAATTCTCAAACTTGGAGAGCTAGCAAAGATCAGGATATCCGATAGCGAAGTGGAAGAATTACAAAAACAACTAAATAAAATCCTTGAGTTTGTTGACAAAATAAACGACTGTTCACTAGGAGAAAAACAGGGCTCTCAAGCTATTAATGGTCTCCCTAAGAGTCGGTTGCGACCAGATGAAATAACAGAGCATCCCGATGAGTTGAGTATTTCAAGAAACAGCCCTCATAGCACAGAATCTCTAATAACCGTACCTCTTGTAATCGAGTAATTTCATTGATTAACCCAACATCCAGTATTTCTGAAATAAAGAGAGGTTTAGATACTAAATCCTATTCCCATTCAGAATTAACAGAGTTTTTTTTAGATAGAATTGATAAAGCAAATAAAAAGTTAAACTGCTTCATTACGGTTAGCAGAGAATCCGCGCTGAAAGAGGCAGCCACAGCAGATTCTAAAAGCAAAAGAGTTTCCTCACTGTTCTCAGGTATTCCATACGCGAATAAAGATATTTTTTGTACTAATCAAATAAGAACGACATGCGGCTCAAGAATGCTAGAAAACTTTTTACCACTTTATGATGCAGAGATAGTCCGTCGCGCAAAGTCCCTTGGTTTGATAATGCTAGGGAAAACTAATATGGATGAATTTGCGATGGGATCTACAAACGAGACAAGTTTTTTTGGCGCTGTAAAAAATCCATGGGACTTGACAAAAGTACCGGGAGGCTCCTCTGGAGGGTCAGCAGTTGCAGTGGCAGCGGGACTTACTCCTTTCGCAACAGGATCAGATACTGGCGGGTCAATCAGACAACCAGCTGCTCTCTGCGGAGTTACTGGATTAAAACCAACCTATGGACGGGTTTCAAGATTTGGAATGATTGCTTTCGCATCGAGTCTAGACCAAGCGGGTTTTATAACGCGAACTGTCGAAGATTGTGCCCTTTGCATGGAATTTCTATCTGATTTTGACATCAAAGACTCCACTTCTGTAAATACAACAAAGGGAAACTATATCTCTGAACTTAATACAAAACTAAAAGGTAAGAAAATAGGAATTCCGAAGGAGTATTTTAACGGAAATTTAGATCCAGAAATTGGACAGTGTTTAGATGAAGCAAAAGATATTTTTTCTAGGATAGGGTGTAAATTAGTAGATATTGAGCTAACCAGCACTGAGATGGCCGTTGCCTCTTACTATATAATTGCCCCTGCGGAGTGCTCATCCAATCTTGCGCGATTTGACGGTGTTAAATATGGCTATAGGTCGATGAATTCAAGTAATATAGATTCCTTGTATAAAAATACAAGGGATGAGGGCTTTGGAACTGAAGTCAAAAGACGAATACTTATAGGAACCTATGCCCTATCCTCAGGCTACTACGACAAATACTACGAACAAGCGCAAAGGGTAAGAGCTTTGATAAGAAATGACTTTAAGGAAGCTTTCAAAAAAGTCGATGTCATTTTAGGACCAACGACACCCTCAACTGCTTTTCCGTTGAAAAACGAAGCTCCAAGTGACCCAACCGAATTGTATTCAAGCGATCTTTATACTATCCCTGTTAATCTAGCAGGATTGCCAGCAATCTCAATTCCGGCTGGCCTTAGTAAGAAAAAACTTCCAATAGGAATGCAGCTTATTGGGCAAGCATTCAATGAACACGCCCTTTTGAACGTCGCACATCAATTTCAACTTCACTCTGAGTGGCATCTCAAAACCCCAAAATTTAATGAGTCTTTTGATGGATAATGGGTGGGAATCTATAATCGGACTGGAAGTCCATGTCCAATTAAATACAAAAAGCAAATTATTTTCTGGCGCTCCGAATAAATTTGGCGGCACAGCCAACTCCCAAGCAAGTCTAATTGATTTAGGTTATCCAGGCACACTTCCAGTAGTCAATGAGGAGGCTATTGTAATGGCTCTCAAATTAGGTATAGCACTCGATGGAGATATCCCCGAGCAAACCGTTTTTGCGCGAAAAAACTATTTTTATCCCGATTTACCAAAAGGTTATCAGATCAGCCAATTCGACGAACCAATCATTTCAGGTGGCTTTTTAACAATAGAAGCAGACGGTAAGGAAAGAAAAATAAATTTAACAAGAGCTCATCTAGAAGAAGACGCTGGCAAATCCATCCATCTTCCAAATGAAAAATTAACCGGATTAGATTTAAACCGAGCAGGAACACCACTCATTGAAGTTGTGAGTGAACCCGAAATTAAAAATGCGACAGAAGCCGTTTCATTTATGAAAGCCCTAAGGGAACTTGTCAGGCATCTAGAGATATGTGATGGAAATATGCAAGAGGGATCCTTTAGATGCGACGCAAACATTTCTATAAAACAGAAAGAACACGATCAATTGGGCACCAAAGTAGAAATTAAAAATCTAAATTCATTCAAATTTGTAGAAAATGCAATCAATTTCGAGATTGCAAGACAAATTAATAGACTCGAAAATGGAAGGAAAATTACTCAAGAGACAAGACTCTACGACGAGAAAAAAGGTGAAACCAAGACTATGCGGACCAAAGAAGACGAGAATGATTATAGATATTTTCCGGACCCCGACCTCCTGCCAGTAAGGATTGATAGTAATCAATTAAAAGTAATAAAAGATACAGCCATTGAGTTACCATTAAACAAGCGAAAAAGATATGCAGTAGATTTGGGACTTAATCAAGCACAAATCGACACTCTTCTGAATGACCCAGCACTAACCGCTTTCTTTGAAAAATCAATTAAAAATTCTGGTTTATCGCCAAAATTGTCAGCCAACTGGATAACCGGTGAAGTAATGAAATACTTGAGAGAAGAAAATATTAATATAAGTCAAACCAAAATTAACTTAGAGAGTTTCGTTAAAATTTTGAAACTAATCGAGATTGATAAATGCAGTCAAAGTGATGGAAAACGTATTTTTAAAATGATATGGGATGATGAAGTATCGGTTGAAGAAGCGATAAAAAAAACTTTATCGGGGAAAGAAAAGTTCAATGATGAAAATTTAAAAACAGTCATTAATAAGGTTTTAAACGATCATCCAAAGCAAGTCGAGCAGTATTTAGGTGGGAAAAAAAAGGTGCTTGGGTTCTTGGTTGGTCAGGTAATGAAGGCATCTGCCGCAAAGGCAGACCCTAAAAGGGTGAGCGAAATGATCGAAAATGAGCTAGTCGGGTAGAAAAAATTTTTATTCTTCTTCCAAGGCGATATTAATATTAGGCTCTCTATCAACCAGCTCGACATAAGCCATGGGTGCATTATCGCCAGGTCTTGGGGCACACTTTAAAATACGCGTATAGCCCCCTGGTCTATCTAGATATTTTGGTCCAATTGTATCAAACAGTTTTTTCACGGAATCTTTATTCCTCAAAGTCGAAAAAGCTTGCCTTCTGCTAGCAACCGAATCGCTCTTTGATAAAGTTATTAACGGCTCAACGACCCGGCGCAATTCCTTTGCTCTGGCTAGAGTGGTTTTTATCATTTCGTTTTCAAATAAGGAAATAGATAAATTCCTGAACATCAATTTCCTTTTGGAGGATTCCATATTCAGTTTTCTTCCAGATTTTTTATGTCTCATATTCAGTGTCCCTGCTAACTTGAATTTCTAGTGGGCGTCATACTTGCTGGCGGCCAATGCTCCAGAGTCATTCCTAGCGTTAATCCACGCTCTCCAAGCACATCCCTAATTTCTGTCAGAGATTTTTTTCCTAAATTTGGTGTCTTTAGCAATTGCACTTCTGTTCTTTGTACTAAATCTCCAATAAAGTAGATGCTTTCCGCTTTGAGGCAATTAGCTGACCTAACTGTCAACTCTAAATCATCGATCGATCGTAATAAAGTTGGATCTATGACGATTTCTTCCTGTTCAGATTCTTCCTCCTCAGTCTCAACACTTATTTCCCCAAAGACCTCTAGTTGGTGCCGCAATATGGACGCTGCTTCTTTAACAGCCTGCTCGGGATCAACAGTACCGTTTGTTTCTAACTCTATTATAAGTTTATCAAAATCTGTTTGTTGCTCCACTCTGGCCGCCTGTACTTCGTAAGTACAACGGTATATAGGACTAAACGAGGCATCAAGTTTAAGTCTGCCAATCGTTTGATCCTCCGCATCTGATGCAGCCGCAGCTGCGGGACGATAACCTCTTCCTCGAGAAACATAAAGCTTCATATTAAGCTCACCGTTTTCGCCCAGATTAGCTATATGATGGTCCGGGTCGACTATCTCTATGTCGTGATCAAGAACAATATCACTTGCAGTTACTTCACCGGGACCCGTTTTATTCAAGGTTAAAATTGCATCTTTTTTTGAATTGACACAAATCGCCAAACTTTTCAGGTTTAAGAGTATGTCGGTTAAGTCTTCCTGGACTCCCTCAATAGTTGAGTACTCATGCAAAACACCGTCGATTTCAATCTCCGTTATAGCATTGCCAGGCATTGAAGACAAAAGTACTCGTCTTAAAGCATTACCTAGGGTATGACCAAATCCCCTGTCTAGCGGTTCAATCGTTATTTTCGCGGAGCGTTCATTGATTGGCTCAACTTCAGCTATTTGTGGTTTTAAAAACTCATCCAAGGCTAGCGCCATTATCGAGTCTCCTTTCTATTTATAGTTTATTTTGAATACAGTTCTACAACTAGCGATTCATTGATATCAGCAGGCAAATCGTCCCTTTCGGGGGCTGAGTTAAATTTACCTTCCATTTTTTTAGTGTTTACGTCGATCCAATCAGGAAAACCAAGCTGCTCAGCCACAGATAATGAGTCTTGTATACGAACCTGACTTTTTGACGCTTCCCTCACACTTATTATATCTTGATCTTTCACTTGATAAGAAGGGATATTTACAATCTTTCCATTTAACTCTATCGACTTATGACTGACAAGTTGCCTTGCCTCAGCTCTCGTACATCCAAACCCCATCCTATAAACGACATTATCAAGCCTTCTTTCCAGTAACTTAAGCAAATTCTCACCTGTTGCTCCTTTTTGACTTGCTGCTTTTTTATAATAATTCCTAAATTGACGCTCTAAGACACCATAAATGTAACGCAACTTTTGTTTTTCCCTAAGTTGTAACGCATAGTCAGACATCCTTCTCCCTCGATTTTCACCATGCTGACCGGGAGGTTTTTCAAGCTGACATTTTGTCTCAATTGACCTACCTCTCGCTTTTAGGCCAAGATCGATTCCTTGCCGCCTAGAAAGCTTACATTTTGGACCTAAATACCTTGCCATTCTATACTCTCCTCTTTTTCGGAGGACGACAACCATTATGTGGGATAGGCGTCACGTCTGTAATATTTGTAATATTAAACCCAGCCGAATTCAATGATCTGACTGCCGATTCTCTACCAGGGCCAGGCCCTTTCACAACCACGTCAAGATTCATCATGCCAAAGTCTTCTTTTACCGACGAAAGCTTTTCGGCGGCGACTTGAGCAGCGAAAGGTGTGCTCTTTCTAGAACCTTTAAACCCACTCCCGCCGGCAGTAGCCCATGCTAGTGCATTACCTTGTCTATCTGTTATTGTAATTATAGTGTTATTAAATGATGCATGCACATGAGCAATACCATCTATAATATTACGCTTGGTTCTTTTCTTACTACTTTTCGAATCCGTCTTACTCATAATGCACCCTTATCTTTTAATCGGCCTCTTGGGCCCTTTTCGTGTTCTAGCATTTGTTCGTGTTCTTTGTCCTCGAACAGTTAGACCCCTTCTATGTCGTATCCCTCGATAGGCTCCCAGGTCTGTCAATCTCTTGATATTAATACTTATCTCTCGCCTGAGATCACCCTCAATATTAAAATTTGCCACTTCACTCCGTAATTTTTCTAACTCGGACTCACTCAAATTCTTAACTAAAATAGTTTTATCAATTCCCGCCGAATCACAAATTATCTCAGCGCGTTTATTTCCTATGCCAAAAATCTCTGTCAAAGCAATAACGGTATGCTTTCTATCAGATATGTTAACTCCAGCTACTCTAGCCATTTATTCCCTCTTTTAAATTTTAACCCTGTCTTTGCTTATGCCGCGGGTCTTTACAAATAACCCTAATGACACCTTTTCGTTTAATTATTCTACAATTTCTACAAATTTTTTTTACGGACGCCTGTACTTTCATTTTCCAGTTACCTCTTTCGCCGTTGATTTTTTAAATTAGCCTTTTTCATCAATCCCTCGTACTGATGGGACATCAAATGTGACTGAACTTGGGCCATAAAATCCATTACTACCACCACGATTATTAACAAAGAAGTTCCACCAAAATAAAACGGTACGTTTAATTTCAGAATTAAGAATTCTGGCAGAAGGCACACTGCTGTTATATAGACCGCTCCAGCAGCGGTTAGTCTGGTCATTATATCATCGATGTAACCAGCCGTTTGTTCGCCAGGTCTGATTCCAGGCAAAAAAGCCCCTGACTTTTTTAGATTATCTGCCATTTCTTTGGGATTGAAAACCAAAGCGGTATAAAAAAAACAGAAGAATATTATAGCGATTGCATAAAATAAAACATAAAGAGGCTGTCCAGGGGATAATGTAGCGCTCAAATTCTGAAGCCAACCCATACCATCAGCATTACCAAACCATCCCGCAATGGTCGCTGGAAAAAGTATTATGCTTGACGCAAAAATAGGAGGTATTACTCCAGCCATATTAATCTTAAGCGGGAGATTGCTCGATTGACCTCCGAAACTACCCGCTCTTTGCTGTCTGGCATAATTCACTGGTATCCTTCTCTGCCCCCTTTCCACGAATACTACAAGGGCGGTAACAACGACGGCCAATACAGCCAAAAGAATTAAAAAGAAAAAAGATAGTTCCCCGGTCCTTGCAAGTTCTGCAGTACCCGCAATCGCAGAAGGCAAACCTGCGACTATACCCGCAAAAATAATCATCGAAATTCCGTTACCAATTCCACGTTCAGTGACTTGCTCTCCCAACCACATCAAAAACAGTGTTCCCGCAACCAAAGTAGAGACGCAAGTTATTTTGAAAAATAATCCCGGATTTATTACCAACTGCATTCCTGCTGCCGTTTGCTGCTCAAGCATTATTGACACGCCTATTGCTTGGAACAAACAAAGGACCACAGTGAAGTACCTGGTGTACTGGTTAATTTTTCTTCTACCAGATTCGCCCTCTTTTTTGAGCTGCTCTAGCTTAGGATGAACCACTGTTAAAAGCTGCATGATAATTGATGCAGAAATGTAGGGCATGATACCCAAAGCTACTACTGAAAACCTTTCTAAAGCACCACCGGAAAACATATTGAACATATCAACTATGGAGCCTCTTTGTTGTTCAAAAAGAATTTCCAAAGCCAAGGGATTTATACCGGGCACCGGGATATGAGTACAGATCCGAAACACAAGAATTGCCCCAAGTAAAAATAATATTCTCTGCTTCAACTCAGCAAGTTTACCGAAACCAGAAAAACCCTTAGACATTTTATCCGCTGCTACTACCATTTTATTCCTCTAAAGCGCCACCAGCTTTTTCAATCTGCTTAGCAGCCGATTTCGTTGCTTTAATCCCAATAAATTTTATCGATTTAGTAATGTCTCCAGAACCTATAATTTTGACTTTTTTAGTTGCTCGCCTTATGAAATTTTCTCTTTTCAATAAATCAAGATCAACCGTATCAAATTCAGCCTTTTCAAAAGCGTCCAACCGAATTTCCTCGCAAAATTTTGCGTTACGGGATTTAAAGCCGTATTTCGGTAGTCTTCTCTGAAGTGGCATTTGCCCACCTTCAAAGCCTGTCTTATGAAATCCTCCAGACCGAGATTTCTGGCCTTTATGTCCGCGACCGCACGTTTTTCCTAGACCAGAACCGGTGCCTCTTCCTCTCCTTTTTGAAGGCTTGTTGGAACCTTTCCCAGGATGTAAATTATTTAATCTCATTTGACTAACTCATTATTTTCAAAAGATAAGAAATTTTTTTAATCATGCCTCTATTGGCGTCAGTATCTTGAACCTCATTCTCTTGTCCAATTTTCCGCAATCCTAGGCCGTGGGCACATGCCTTATGACTAGCTAATCTGCCATTCAGGCTCTTTACTAGCTTGATATGTAGTATTTTTTCAGCCATGCTGTTGGTATCCTTCTAAAGATTCAACTGAAATTCCGCGTTTTGCAGCAACCTCCTCAGGGGATAGCATCGTGCTAAGCCCTAAAATTGTTGCACGCACAACGTTAACCGGATTAGTTGTCCCTATACATTTCGCCAACACGTCTGTTACCCCTACAACCTCAAAAACAGCGCGCATGGCACCTCCTGCAATTATCCCAGTTCCAACAGAGGCGGGTTGCATATAGACTTTTGCAGACCCATGTTTACCTACGACAGCATACTGAAGTGTTCCATTCGTTAATGGAACACTAACCATATTTCTTTTAGCCATTTCCATGGCTTTTTGGATGGCAATAGGCACTTCTCGTGCTTTTCCCTTTCCAAATCCTATCATCCCCTGTCCATCCCCAACCACTGTCAAGGCAGAAAACCCAAAAATTCGCCCGCCTTTAACAACTTTAGCCACCCTGTTAACTCCTATCAGTTTTTCAAGATAGCCTTCACTCGCTTCTGGTATGTTTGTATTTGCCATATTTGTTATCCTAAAACTTTAACCCTGCTTCTCGAGCTGCTTCGGCTAGAGCTTTCACCCTACCGTGAAACCTATAACCAGACCGATCAAATACCACTTCGCTGATACCTGAGGCCTTTGCTCTCTCTGCTATTATTTCACCAATCTTTGACGCAGCCTCTTGATTTCCTGAATAGATATCCATTGACTTGAATTGCTTCTCATTTGTTGAAGCTGCCGCTAAAGTTTTTTCCCCGTTACCATCTATCACTTGCGCATATATATGCCTAGGACTACGGAAAACAGAGAGCCTAGCTAACTTTCTTTTCCTGATACTTACCCTAGTTTTGGTAGCTCGACGAATTCTCGCTTCTTTTTTCTTCAACATTGTTATGCCTTCTTAGCCTCTTTCTTAATTATCTGCTCATTTTTATAACGAATTCCTTTACCTTTGTAAGGCTCTGGTTTTCTAAACGCCCGAATGTTTGCAGCCACTTGGCCAACTAACTGTTTATCGATACCTTTTATGACAATCTCGGTTTGACTGGGCGTAGTTATCTCAACCCCATCAGGTATAGGAAAATCCACAGGATGTGAATAACCTAGCGCTAAGTTAAGAATTTTCCCTTTCGTCTGAGCTCTGTAGCCGACACCTATTATTTCTAATTCGTAAGAAAACCCATCCGAGACGCCCTTGACGCAATTTGCCAAAAGCGCTCTGATTGTACCCGATAATGCCTTTGTTTTTTTTGATTGGTCTTTAGTTAAGACCCTCAAAACCGAATCATTTTCTTCTAAGTTTAAACACTCGGGAATCATTAAGTCCATTGAACCCTTAGGCCCCTTTACTACGACTACTTTATCCGACAAAGACACCTCTACCTTAGAAGGAATATTTATTGGATTATTACCTATTCTTGACATTGTTTTTTCCCTAATGAACAGTACAAAGTATTTCCCCGCCTATTCCCTTTTCTCTAGCTTGTTTATCTGTCATCACCCCTTGAGACGTTGAGATTATAGCTACACCGAGACCACCAATAACTTTAGGTAATTCATTTTTTCCACAATATTGCCGCAGACTGGGTTTGCTTATTCTTTTTATTGACTCAATTACGCCCTTTCCGTTGAAGTATTTTAAAGTAACGACCAAGATTGATTTTCCTTTGTCAATTTTGGTTTCAAATCCTGAAATATATCCCTCAGCCTCCAAAACCTTAGCAACCGCTGCTTTTTTTTCGGAACCAGGCATAGTAACTGACAGCTTTAAACGTTGCTGTCCATTTCTTATTCTTGTAAACATATCACTTAAAGGATCTTGTAAACTCAAGCTGCTTCTCCTCAAATATTACCAACTAGCTTTAACTAGTCCAGGAATATGACCTTCCATTGCTAGCCTACGTAATTCATTTCTAGATAATCCGAACTTCCTATAAAATCCGTGGGGTCTGCCTGTTAAACTGCACCGATTTCTAATCCGAGAGGGACTAGAATCTCTCGGTAACTTTTGCAGTTGTAATCGAGCCCCTTCTTTTTCTTCAAAGCTTTTATTCACATCAGAAATTATCGCCTTAAGCTTCTGCCTTTTCTCGCTATATTTAGACGCCAATTTTTGCCTTTTCTTATTTCTATTTACCATTGCAGATTTTGCCATACTCCCTACTCCTAAGCCTTAAGAGGCAAATTAAACTTTTCCAACAGGGCACGGCTTTCCACATCGTTTACAGCCGAAGTGGTAATAGAAATATCTAAACCCCTTATCGCGTCGATTTTATCATAATCAATTTCTGGGAAAATTATTTGCTCTTTAATACCTAAATTATAATTCCCATAGCCATCGAATGATTTGGCATTCAACCCTCGAAAATCTCTAATTCTCGGAATGGCAATATTAATCAACCGATCCAAAAACTCATACATCCTTTCTCTCCTCAACGTGACCTTGATACCTATCGGCCAACCATCTCTAATCTTAAATCCTGCTATTGATTTTCGAGAATAAGTCACTATTGGCTTCTGTCCAGCTATTAAAGTCATGTCGCCCATTGCACGCTCAACAACTTTTTTATCGGTCACAGCTTCTCCCAAACCCATATTCAACGTAATTTTCTTTATTGTGGGTACTTGCATGACACTTTCATAAGAAAACTGCTTAAATAATTGCGCTCTAATTTCGCTAAAATATTTTGCCTGAAGTCTAGGCGTTTTAGTTTCTTTCACTAGTTTTTCTTCAACCATCTACCACTTCTCCATTAGACTTGAAGAATCTCACTTTTGTCCCGTCCTCCAAACTCTTTATACCCACCCTATCCGGTTTATTAGTTACAGGGTTATATAAGTTCACCTTACACTGATTTATAGGCATTTCTTTTTGTACTATACCTCCAGCGATTCCTGCTTGAGGGTTTGGCTTAGTATGTCGTTTTACTACATTGATACCGTCTACCACAAGCATGCACTCAGGCATTACTTTAGACACAGCTCCTCTTTTGCCTTTATCTTTACCTGATATAACTATAACCTCGTCACCTTTTTTTATTTTTCTCATTTAAATTATCCAGCCTTAAACTTTCACAAAACTTCGGGTGCTAGAGATACTATTCGCATGAACTTCTCAGATCGCAACTCTCTCGTAACAGGACCAAAAATACGAGTTCCCACTGGGTTCAGTTGTTTATCTAGCAAGACAGCTGCGTTGCCATCAAAGCGTATTAAAGATCCATCTGGTCTTCTAACACCTTTCTTTGTCCTAACAACAACTGCATCAAATACATCACCCTTTTTTACCTTTCCTCGCGGGATAGCTTCTTTTATCGTTACTTTAATAACATCCCCTATACCAGCATACCTACGCTTAGAGCCCCCTAGAACTTTTATACACATCAACCTTCTAGCACCACTATTATCGGCGGCCTGCAGAACTGTTTGCATTTGGATCATCTATTCATACCTCCGATTCAAATCTTTTCAGATTTTTTAATCAACTCCCTGAGCTTCCAACTTTTATTTTTTGATATAGGTCTACATTCCTCTATTGAAACGATATCTCCTTCTGAACACACTGAGTCCTCATCATGGGCCATGAGTTTACTCGATTTTCTAACAAATTTTCTATAGAGCGGGTGTTTTATTCGGCGTTCAACCAAAACCAAAATAGTTTTGTCCATCTTACAGCTTACTACTGTTCCATTTACGCTTCTTGCCCTATTTTCTGCATTATTCATTAATTCGTTCCCTCTGATTTGAGCATATTAAGCATTGTCTTGATACGAGCAATATCTTTTCTGGTTGACTTAATCTCGCTTGGTTTAACTGGTTGCCCACTCCCTTGTTGCATTCTCAGACCGAACTGTTTTTTTCTTAGTTCGATTAATTGCGTAGTCAATTCTTGCTCTGACTTATCTTTAAACTCTTTCATTGCGGTCACATTACTTCCCTCGCTGCAAAAGTTGTTCTAACTGAGAGTTTTGCACTTGCCAAGCGCAACGCCTCTCTAGCAACTTCTTCGGAAACCCCTTCCATTTCGTACAGCACTGCACCAGGTCGGATCTGAGCCACCCAATACTCCACATTACCTTTTCCTTTGCCCTGACGAACTTCAAGAGGCTTCTTCGTAATAGGTTTATCGGGAAACGCTCGAATCCATATTTTCGCCCCTCTTTTGACATAACGAGTTATTGCACGTCTCGCAGCTTCTATTTGCCTCGCGGTAATACGTCCGGACGATGTAGCTTTCAAACCGAAATCTCCAAAACAGATGGTGCTTCCTCTGTGAGCTAGTCCTCGATTACGCCCTTTTTGCTGTTTTCTAAACTTAGTATTTTTTGGTTGTAACATATGAATTCAATCCTTTCTCATTCACGATGAAGGTTTATTTTCAGCTGAGACCGGACGTGGGTCGACAGCGTCATCTTCTCTTGATCCTATATTTCCTTTAAAAATCCAGACCTTAACTCCAATTATCCCGTAAGTAGTAGAAGCTTCAGCAAATCCATAATCGATATCAGCGCGTAAAGTGTGAAGAGGGACCCTACCCTCTCGATACCATTCTGATCTTGCTATTTCAGCACCATTCAAACGCCCGGAAACATTAATTTTAATTCCTTCACTGCCTAATCTCATAGCATTAGACACCGCTCTTTTCATTGCACGTCTGAACATTATCCGTCTTTCTAGTTGTTGCGCAACGGATTGAGCTACCAGAAAGGAATCAAGTTCAGGCTTTCTAATCTCTTCGACGTTTATGTGGGCAGGGATTCCCATAATGCTAGAAACAGCTTTTCTCAAGACTTCAATATCCTCACCTTTCTTACCGATTACAATTCCGGGTCTCGCTGTATGTATTACTATCCGAGCGGTGTTGGCTGGTCTTTCTATTTGTATTTTACTCACTGAAGCCTGTGAGAGTTTTTTCTTTAAATAGTCTCTAACCTTTAAATCGGTCAGTAAGTATTTAGAATAATCTTTACTCTCCACGTACCAAGTTGAAGTCCAGTCTGTAGCGACTCCTAATCTAAATCCATAGGGGTGAACTTTTTGACCCATTTTCAGTCCTCCATTACTTCTAAGACTAAAGAGATATGACTGCTGCGTTTAAGAATTTTAGCGGCTCTACCCCTGGCGCGAGCCCTCCACCTTTTCAAGGTAGGGCCTTCGTCAACAGATATAGTAGAAACTACGAGTTCATCGATATCTAAATTGTTATTATGCTCAGCATTTGCTACAGCCGAATTTAATGCTTTCGAAATAAATTTTGCAGCCTTTTTTTCGCTAAAGGTTAAAAGATCTAGAGCCTCTTCAACAGGCATTCCACGTATTTGATCCGCCACTAGCCTCATCTTTTGGGCCGAGATTCTTGCATTTCTTATCTTTGCTGGTACTGCCGTCATTGCTTAAACCTTTATTTCGTTTTTTTATCCGCTATATGTCCGCGGTAAGTTCTGGTGGGAGAAAACTCACCAAGTTTATGGCCGACCATGTTCTCAGTTATAAATACCGGAATGTGTTGTCTCCCATTATAAACCGATATGGTTAATCCAACCATATCAGGTGAAATCATAGATCGCCTGGACCAAGTTTTTATTGGCTTTTTGTCATTATTCTTTTTTGCTTCTTCCACTTTTTTCACTAAGTGATGGTCTAAATGGGGGCCTTTTTTAAGTGATCTTGGCATCTTAGATTATCCTATCTCTTTTTACTTCTTGAACGCACTATAAATTTGTCAGTTCTCTTATTAGACCTTGTTTTATGACCTTTGGTAGGGACGCCCCACGGACTCACCGGGTGCCTTCCTCCGGAAGAACGACCCTCACCACCTCCGTGCGGATGATCAACTGGATTCATAGCTACCCCCCTTACTGTAGGCCTAATTCCCAACCATCTTTTAGCTCCAGCCTTGCCGAAAGACCTAAGGGAATGCTCTGAATTCCCAACTTCACCGATGGTCGCCCTACAATCTAAAAGAACGCGTCTCATCTCGCCTGATCTGAGACGAAGTGTGGCATAGTTATTCTCTTTCGCTACAAACTGAACCGAACTACCAGCGCTTCTGCCAATTTGCGCCCCTTTCCCTGGCTTCATTTCAACACAGTGGACAATACTACCGACGGGAATATTTTTTAGTGGCAGGCAATTTCCTATCTGAATCGAAGCGTCTGAACCCGATTTCAGCGAAGCCCCTATTTCGAGCCCTTTGGGAGCGACAATATATGATTTAGAACCGTTTTCGTAAACCAAAAGTGCGATATGAGCTGTTCTATTAGGATCGTATTCGATACGAGAGACAATGGCTGGGATACCATCAGTTGTCCTCTTAAAATCAATAAACCTATACCGTTGCTTGTGGCCTCCACCCCGGTGTCTCACGGTAATCCTTCCAGAATTATTTCTACCAGCGCGTTTGGATTGATGCCCGAGCAAACTTTTTTCAGGTTTTCCTTTCCACAAATCTGGTGTTTTACTTATTACCGCGCCTCTTCTTCCGGGCGATGTGGGCTTTGCACGTTTTAATACCATATTCCTACTCCGCCGCCATAAAATCTATTTCAAATCCATCTTTCAGGCGCACGAAAGCTTTTTTCCAAGCTTTTGTTACTCCCATTCTTCCTCTAAACATTTTTCGCTTAGCCCTAACCAAAGAAGTCCTTACAGATTTCACTTCCACATTAAAAGATAACTCTATTGCACTCTTAATCTCAGTTTTCGTCGCGTCATTCAGCACTTCAAAGACATACTGGTTGCCTAACTCAGAGATTCTCGAATTTTTTTCGGAAAGTCTTGGTCTTACAATAATCTTGTATAGTCGCTCCTGATTCATGTAAGCAATTCCTCTATTTTCTTTACCGCATCACAAGTAAGTATCAAATTTTCATATTGTATAATAGAAAGAGGGTTTAGCTCAGACACTTCAATAACCTCAGTAGAAGGTATATTCCTCAAAGATAAAACAGTATTTTTTTCAAGATTGGTAGTTACAAATAAAGCGGAATCGACATTCAATTGAGTTAACAGTTCTTTTGCTTTTTTTGTTTTTGGGGTCTCAAAAATTAAACTCTCAATTACAGAAACTCTTTTTTGTCTTAATAGCTCAGAAAGCATCGAGCGAAGAGCTGTCTTATACATCTTTTTGTTAATTTTTTGCCCAAAGTTTCTAGGAGTCGCAGCAAATGCCCGGCCGCCACCTCTCCAAATAGGACTTCTTGAGGTTCCGGCTCGCGCGCGACCTGTGCCTTTTTGCCGCCATGGCTTAGCACCTCCACCACTCACTTCTGAACGGTTTTTTTGGGCCTTAGACCCTGATCTTCCCCCAGACTGATAGGCCGTAACAACTTGATGCACAAGGGCTTCTTTGTAATCAACAGCGAAGATACTATCTGACAAAGTTATTTCCTGCTTTTTGCTCGCATTTTGGATCGCTATCACTGTCCCCATCATTCTTTCCCTTTGGCCTTAACAGAGCTTGTAATCTCAATTAAGGAACCTTTTGCACCTGGCGTTGCTCCTTTCAAGAGAATTACGTTTTTTTCCTTATCAATTCTCATTATCTCTAATTTCTGCATGGTTCTTTTCTTATTTCCCATCTGACCGGCCATTTTCTTCCCCTTGAAAACCCGACCTGGAGTCTGACATTGTCCAATAGAGCCCGCAACTCTATGCGAAAGAGAATTTCCGTGAGTTGCGTCTTGCATGCTGAAATTGTGCCTCTTAACAGTACCCGCAAACCCTTTGCCAATAGTAACTCCTGATGTATCAACAAACTGACCTTCGGAAAAGATATCAACCCTAAGTTCTTTGCCAATTTCTAAATCTGATAATATCGTCTCGTTAACCCTAAATTCTTTAAAACCCTTTGCCGTCGCCAGTTTCGCTTTTTTAAGCTCTCCAATTATAGGACGCTCTAACCGGCTTGTTAATTGCTCTCCATAAGCTATCTGTACGGCACTATATCCGTCTGTTTCCATGGTCTTTAGGCGAGATATAAAATTACCATTGATAGCTATTACTGTAACGGGCACTGAGTTACCGCTATCCTCGAAAACCCTTGTCATTCCCTGTTTTATTCCAATTAGTCCTAAGCTCATTTCTTTTCCTAATTCAACTTAATCTGAACATCTACACCAGCCGCTAAATCTAGTTTCATTAGCGCATCAACAGTTTTATCCGTAGGGTTAACGATATCCAAGAGCCTTTTGTGAGTCCTTATCTCGTACTGATCACGCGCATCTTTATTCACGTGAGGAGAAATTAAAACTGTAAATCTTTCTTTCTTTGTGGGCAATGGGATCGGCCCCTTGATTTGCGCCCCTGTCCGTCTAGCGGTTTCCACTATTTCCCTGGTTGACTGATCAATCAACCTATGGTCGAATGCTTTCAACCTTATCCTTATTGTATTTTCACTCATAATTGCGATCTCATTAGATTAAATTGCACTCTTAATTCCAAGCCCAAATTTTTCAAGAACATTTGATGGGGCATTTTCATAGTGAGAAAACTCCATCGAAAACGTTCCTCTGCCCTTTGTCAATGATCTTATCTCGGTTGCGTAACCAAACATTTCGGCTAATGGAACATCACAACTTATCGATAAGCCAGCCACTGACTCACCTGTCCCTTTAAGCACCCCTCTCCTTCTATTCAGGTCACTAGTTAAAACACCTTGATATTCAATAGGAGTGTTTATCTCCACTTCCATTACCGGCTCTAGGAGACAAGGGGAAGCCTGAGAAACGGCTTTTTTAAAAGCCATAGAAGCCGCCACTTTAAAAGCCATTTCTGACGAATCTAATTCGTGAAAACTTCCACCCGATAGAGTCACGGAAATGTCGACTAGCTCAAATCCCGCTAACACACCGTCCTTCAATGCTTCTTCGATTCCACTCTTGATTATTGGGAGAAACTTACTTGGGATACTCTGTTCGCTAATATTGACATCAAACTTAAACCCATGACCCCGAGCAAGCGGAACAACGTTAACGGCCACTTTACCATAATGTCTCTTATCACCTATAAGCCTATTGAACTCTTCTTCAACATTAATAGCTTCTGCTGAAATTGTCTCACGATATGAAACTTGAGGACTCCCAATATTGGCGTCAACTCCAAACTCTCGCCTCATTCTATCAATAGTTATATCCAAGTGTAATTCACCCATACCGGAGACTAATGTTTGGGTAGACTCTTTATCCTCACTAACCTGAAGTGATGGATCCTCTAGCGATAGCTTCTGAAGAGCGTCCGCCATTTTTGCCTGATCGCCCACCGTAGAGGGCTCAATAGCAACCGATATAACTGGCTGAGGAGCACGAATTGTTTCAAGTGTTATAACCTCTTTCGGATCGCACAGAGTGATTCCAGTTTGAACATGTTTCAAACCCACTGCTGCCACAATATCTCCTGCAGAAATCTCTTTAATGTCAACTCGACTATTTGCGTGCATTTGAAGTAATCGATTAACCTTTTCTTTCTTACTACTTAGGGCGTTTACCACAGTATCGCCGCATTTAATTTTGCCTCTATAGACCCTTAAAAAAGATAGTGTTCCTACAAATGGATCAATTGAAATTTTAAAGACTAATGCAGCGAAAGGCGCAGCGTCGTCTTTAGTTATAAAATTGCTTCCCTTATTATCTGAAAAATTTATATTAGGTATGTCACTTGGTGCTGGTAGATAGTCCACAACTCCGTCTAGGATTGCCTGAACACCCTTATTTTTGAAGGCAGAACCGCAGATAACCGGTACTAGATTATTACCGAGAGTTAAAATTCGTAACCCAATTTTAATCTCTTCCGAGGTCAAGCAACCTTCCTCTAAGTATTTTTCTGTTAGCTCATCCGATGCTTCAGCAGCTACACCTTCCAGTTCCGAGCGTAACCTCAAAGATTGCTCTTTCAATTCTAAAGGAATTTCCCCGCTAGTGATTTTTACTCCCAAAGAGGCATCATCCCAATAAAGGGCTTGCATTCCAATTAGGTCAACAACACCATCAAAAGAATTCTCATTCCCTATTGGAATCTGAAGGGGCAAGGGTTTGCCTCCTAATTTATCCTTAATTTGATCGATTACACCGAAAAAATTCGCGCCGGTTCTATCCATTTTATTGACAAATGCAATTCTTGGCACATCGAATTTATCGGCCTGTTTCCAAACAGTTTCTGATTGAGGCTCAACTCCGCCAACCGCACAAAATACGGCTACTGCTCCGTCCAAAATTCTCAACGAACGCTCCACCTCTATCGTAAAATCTACATGCCCAGGTGTATCTATTATGTTAATTCTGTGTTTATCATATTGATTATTTATACCAGACCAGAAACAGGTGGTTGCTGCAGAAGTTATAGTAATTCCTCGCTCCTGTTCTTGCTCCATCCAATCCATAGTTGCGGCGCCATCATGAACTTCACCCATTTTATGAGAAATACCAGTATAGTATAGAATCCTTTCCGTGGTAGTAGTCTTACCTGCATCTATATGAGCCATGATGCCAATATTCCTGTAATTTTTTAATGGAGTTACTCGAGACACAATTTCACCCATTACCAACGATAATGAGAAAAGGCTCTATTAGCCTCAGCCATTTTATGAGTATCTTCCCGCTTCTTTACGGCATTCCCTCGGTTATCAAAGGCCTCTAATAGTTCACCCGCAAGCCTCTCACCCATAGACTTTTCGCTTCTTTTTCTTGCAGCATCTACGAGCCATCTCATGGCTAATGCAAGTCGCCGGTCTGGTCTAACTTCCACTGGAACCTGATAGGTTGCCCCTCCCACTCGCCTAGATTTGACCTCGACTCTAGGTTCGACATTATTGAGTGCCTCTTTGAAAGCCTCTAACTCAGATTCATGACCCTTTTGAGAAACAATTTGAAGCGCCCCATAAACTATTTTTTCCGCAACTGATTTTTTGCCTGCAGTCATTACAATGTTTATAAATTTTGCAATAACTTTATCTCCGTACTTCGGATCGGGCAGGATATTTCTTTTCGCGGGTGTTCTGCGTCTCGACATATTATCAAATTTCCTTAATCAGGCTTTAGGGCGCTTCGCGCCGTATTTAGAGCGACCTTGTTTTCTATCGTCGACTCCAGATGTATCTAAAGTACCCCTAACAGTGTGGTAACGAACCCCAGGTAAATCCTTTACTCGTCCCCCTCTGATTAGAATAACAGAGTGCTCCTGGAGATTGTGTCCTTCGCCTCCAATATAAGTAGTAACCTCTTGCCCGTTCGTTAATCGAACCCTAGCGACCTTACGCAAAGCCGAGTTTGGCTTTTTCGGGGTTGTGGTGTAGACACGAGTACACACGCCTCTTTTTTGAGGGCTTGCTTCTAAAGCAGGAACGTTACTTTTTTTAGTCTGCTTTCTTCGCGGCTTTCTTACCAACTGATTTATTGTTGCCATTTTACCATCTCTGTAGTTAACTTTTACTCCAAGAACGCCATGCCGTACTAGTTTTTTTCGGCTCTCGAACCGTTGTTTTTAAAATCGCTTAGTAGAACAAAAAAACCCCACCGGAGCGGGGGATTATACCCCTAATTAGAACAATTTCAAACCAATTTAAGCGCTTTTCGTAGACGGAGTAGGATCCGAAGAATCATTGTCGTTTGAACCGGTTTCTGCTGAGGCCTGAAGCTCAGCTATCAATTCAGCATTTAGTTCATCTTCGCTAACCCTAACATCCTGCTTTTTCCTATCTTTATGGTAGGCATAACCTGTACCAGCAGGTATCAAACGACCAACTATTACATTTTCTTTCAAGCCTCTCAGTTCATCCTTCTTACCAGTAACTGACGCTTCTGTTAATACTCTAGTAGTTTCTTGAAAAGAGGCTGCTGATATGAATGATTCTGTAGCTAATGATGCTTTAGTTATACCGAGCAACATCTGCTCCCCAGTAGCTTCCACACCGCTCTTTGCTAAAACTCTTTCATTTTCTTCAACAAAGTGCTCTCTTTCTATTTGCTCTCCTTTTAAAAATCCGGTATCTCCGGGGTGCTTGATTTCGACTTTTCGTAACATCTGGCGGACAATTACCTCAATGTGCTTCTCATTTATACTTACACCTTGAAGCCTATATACTTCTTGAACCTCGTTAACGATATAGTTTGTTAATGCCCTCACACCTCTCAAACGGAGAATATCATGAGCATCCGCCGGCCCATCGCAGATAACTTCACCTTTTTCGACTTGCTCTCCTTCAAATACAGTGACTTGCCTCCACTTCGGAATAAGTGTTTCGAATGTCTCATTATTTTTATTTGTTATTACTACTCTCTGTTTGCCTTTTGTATCTTTCCCAAACGAGACAAGCCCTGTAGCCTCTGCAAGAACAGCCGGATCTTTTGGTTTCCTTGCTTCAAAAAGGTCAGCAACTCTAGGTAAACCACCGGTAATATCCCTCGTTTTTAAAGACTCTTGCGGAACACGAGCCACTACATCACCTACAAAAACTTCTTGTCCATCAGAAACAGTAACAATCGCATTTGGTGGTAAAAAGTAATTAGCTGGCACGTCAGTCCCAGGAATGTTTTGATTAACTCCCGACTTATTGTTGATTTTAATTGCCGGCCTCATATCCTTCGAAGACAGACCGCGTTGCTTCATGTCGGTCACAACCAAACTCGATAGGCCAGTTATATCGTCCTGTCGATGGGTAACAGTAACATTATCCTCCATATCAGCAAATGCAGCCACTCCGTTTAGTTCCGTAATAATAGGCTTAGTATGAGGATCCCAAGAAGCCACAACTTGCCCAGCGCTAACCTGCGCGCCATCCGCCACTACTATCAGAGAACCATAGGGCACTTTATGTCTTTCTCGACTTCTTCCGCTACCGTCATTTATAACTAACTCTCCAGACCGTGATACGGCAACAAAATTCCCATCAGCTTTTGCTACGGTTTTAAGATTAACAAACTTAATATTACCTCCCGATTTAATTTGCACACTGTTATTTGCAGCTGCCCGAGAAGCTGCTCCCCCGATATGAAATGTTCTCATCGTAAGTTGTGTACCAGGTTCTCCTATTGACTGTGCCGCAATTACCCCGACGGCTTCTCCTCTCCCTGCAATCTGCCCCCTGCCTAAATCTCTTCCATAACAATTCGAGCAAACACCATATTTAGTCTGACAGGTAATTGGTGATCGAACTACTACCTCATCAGCACCATTTTCATCTAAAAAGACAACATCCTTTTCTTCTATTAATGTGCCAGCTGACAAAAGGATCTGATTATCGCCTGGCT
>MDTG01076513.1_pt1 | contig 30280 bp, 29 predicted proteins | sample 811421 | NCBI WGS metagenome assembly MDTG01 (sample SAMN05326645, study PRJNA326480) | marine metagenome | isolation source: seawater | place: Pacific Ocean: South East | collected 2011 | reverse complement strand
TTGATTCGATATTATATTTTTTTGAAAGCAAAAAAAGTTCTACGTCATAGAGGTAGTCATTAGAAATAAATTCACTACACTCTTTGAATTGCAATTTATTTATAAATTTAAAACCAGCTTGAGTGTCTTTAGAATCGATTTTTAAAAATTTTCTAACAGAAAAATTAAATATAACTCCTGCAATATATCTAATTAGGGAAAGCGTTGAAAATAAATTTTTATTTACAACTCTTCTAGCAAATACAAATGGAGCTATTGGAATATTATTTTCGTATACTTCAGATATTAATTCAACATCATATGAAAAATCAGAATCAAATAAAAGAACCTGGTCATATTTGGAATTTTTTAAACCATACTTTATTGCATGCCCTTTACCTTTAGACTCAAAAGTTACAATATCTATTTTTTTATCTTTAAAAATTTTTGAAGTTAGTATTGCTGTATTTTTCTTTGAACTACCATTTGAAATTATTAATATCTGAAAATTAATAAAATGTTTTTCCATAAATGAGTACAGACCTTCAAGATTGATGCTGATACTTTTTTCATGATTCTTACTAGGTAGAACAACTGTTATCGGTTGTAGATTTTTCATGATATACAAATATTATCTTAATAATTAAATAAATATTTAACCTTTTTATTTATGATTGAATTATTTAACTATCATTACTTTAGTAATATGAAAACAAAAAAAATCTTTTATATTTTACTGCTTATACTGTTTTTTTTATCTTTGATAAAAACTGATTACAGATTAATTAATGAAATAAATTGTTGTGGAGATGATTTTGAATACTTCATTCATGCTCAAACTATTGCCGTTGACAGAGATTTTGATTATAGAAATCAGATATTAGATAGCTCTAATGCGAGATTTTCACACAATGATAAAATTGCTCCTTCAGGATTTGTTGGTGCAGGATTGTTGTCATCACCTTTTTATTACATTGGTTATATTTTTGATAAATTCTTTGTAGGAAGCTCTGAATTTAATTTTGTAATTCTTTTTTATTCTTTTTCTGCAATATTTTATTTATTTTCTACTTTGATATTAATCATTAAATCGATAGAAATAATTTATCCGAAAGTAAATTATCAATTTTTAACTTTATTTTTCTTTGGAACTGGAATAAGTTATTACGCATTTGAAAGATATAGTATGACACATGTTTATGAGGCATTTACTTCTTCCTTAATCATATTTTTGACTCTCAAATTTTCGACAATAAATTCAAAAAGTAATAGAAATTTATTTGCTTTTTTAATTCCATTTTCTATATTGATCGGAATTTTGTGTAGATGGACAAATTATTATTTATATCTTTTGCCAATTGTTGTGAATTATATTTATATGAAAAAATTCTCTAATAACAATAAGTTATTAGAGAATAAATTTTTCTATATTTCAATAGCAATTTCAGTGGCAAGTTTTATGCAGCTTTCAAAATTAATGTACGGAGTTGTCACATATAATCCACAATTTATTTATTCAAGTAATAGGCTTGATGAGTTTATTGATATAAATATGGACTTTGTTTTGAATAATATTAAAAATACAATTTTAATTTTCACTACTAACGAATTTGGTATTTTATGGACTGCTCCGTGTATTGCAATTTCAATATTGATTTGTATAGTTCAATTATTAAAGAAGAAAAATATTTTAATCAATTTAATTTCCTTGTTAATATTTTTGCAAGTTTTTAGTGTCGTATTAATTTGGAGCACAACTGCTTCTTCTTATGGATACAGGTATTTATATAGCTTAATTCCATACTCTATATTTTATCTTTACAGTTCAATTGAAAATATTCAGAACACTAAAATCTTTAAATTATTAATCGGGCTATCTATGATCGGTCTTCTTTCTTATGTATTCTTTGAAACAACAACCCTTACTCAGCTCAATGTTGAGCCTATTACTAATTCATTTGGAAAACCTAATGTGCCTTACTCCCAGCCTTTTTATTTGACAGGTGTCCTTAGGTCAATAATAATTTTAGAAGCGTATTTAAAAATTTTTGCCAACGGTTTTTTAGTAGCTTTAGGATTTAAAATTTTACTGAAACTTTTTTCATATGATGAGGTAATTTACTATCTAGAATTATTAAACCTTCCAATCCAAAATCAAAGCTTTCAAGATAATTTAAGTGCAATTATTTCAACAGATTTTGTAAATATAATATTATTTTTATCTTTAAACATCTCCCTAGTTCTGTTTTTTATCTATCTTTTAAGTAAGAAAAATCAAGAGAAGAAAAAAAATGTTTCTTGGTGATTTTTATTAATAAGTAGTACAAATAATAAATCGAAAATCTCCCAAAAATTAATATTATGGTATTTACTGTTTCTAAATCTAATCCAGCTAATGGAGATAAACTAAGTGGCATTATAAAAATAAATAGAAAAGGAATCTTGTTTTTCATATATTTACTCATTACAAAAATTAAAGGTATAAATAAAGGTAATCGATAGTCATAATTTGCATATAAAAAATTAAATAAAAACAAAAATGTGTATGCAAAAAAGTATCCCTGTTCAGTCATACTCATTTCTTTAGTTTCTAGCTCTGTATCCGACTTAGAAATGAGAGCTAATAGGATTGGAGTTGAAAATAATATGATATAAATAATTAGATAATTAACATTTAAAAGTTTACTTAAAATAATTGAATCCGATAAGAGACCGAATGTAATACCAAGTCCAGCAGGTCTCCACTCAGTGTCTAAAATAGTATTTGTAAAAAATATTGAATCAAGAAAATATATGATAAAAAAAATAATTAATGAATTAAATATGAAATTAAATTGAGATTTATTTTTACTTAAGTGAGAAAAAAATAACAGTCCAAAAAGTAAACCTACAGGATGAATTTTGTAAAGAGACAAGATAAGTAAAACTATTACTGTAAATTTAGGATAATCTTTGTAATAATATAAACAAATTAATGAGAAAATTAAAATAAATACATCAATATTCATTCTTTCAATCAAAAAATTCATCGAAGGTGTCATCGCAAGTAAGGCAAAAGTTATGAATGTTTTCGTGTCTTTACGATAGAAATTGAAACAAAGAAATAGTAAAAAAATAATTACAAAAATTGAAAGTATTAATGTTCCAATCCATAAATCTCCAAAAAAAGGAACTTTAGTTGACAGGGGGCCATATTTAGCTGAATAGGGACATGATTTGTAACTTGTAGGAGAGAACTTAAGATAATAGTTATCTACATTTCCAAATATGCATTTCATAGAAATTAAATTTAGTTGTAAATCCCAAAATCGTTCTACAGAAGAATAATTGTTTAAAGATATATGTTTCCATAAATTGTCAAACTTTGAAGAAAAGGAAAAAATTAACCTTGCAATATAAAAAGTTGAAACAGTAATAAAAAAAATATTTTTATATCTATCGAATTTTTGAAAATCAACTAATAGTATGATAATTAACATCAAAATTGATAAAAAACTGATATCAATAAACGTTAAAAACAAAAAAATAAGCGCTAAATAAAAATTAATATCTTTAAAATTGTTTATTTTTTTCATAAATTTTTATCAATTAATTTTGTAGTCTCATTGACAACTTTATTAATTATTAGTTTTTGTTTTCTATTGGTAATATGCGATCCCATTGGAAGGTACAGTCCATTTTTGCCAATGTATTCAGAATTTGAAGGATTTCCATCAATAATTTCAAAATTATCTAAATAGAATGGCTGCAAATGTAAAGGCCAAAAAAATGGGCGAGTTTCTATTCCTACTGATAGTAAATTATCTATTAGTTGGTCTCTTATGTTTGGATATTTCAATACTATTCCAAAAACCCAATAATTATTTTCTACGTTTTTAAATTTAATTGAAGGAAGTTGAAATAAATTTGAATAACCTTCTAACAGTGCTGCATATTGTCTTCCCTGTTTTTGTTTATTGTTTATAACTTTCTTTAACGATCCAATTTGAGAATAGCCCAATGCAGCTTGAAGACCGCCTATTCTATAGTTCCAATACATATTTTTATGAACGAAGCGTCGAGAATTGTCAAAGTCTAAATTTCTCATCTTCAATAACTCTCTATATATATCATTATTATTTGTTATTATCATCCCACCTTCTCCAGATGTAATGTGCTTGTTAGCATAAAAACTAAAAGTAGAAATATCTCCAAAAGTTCCGCAATATTGATTTTCATACTTAATTCCATGTGCCTCAGCAGAATCTTCAATTAAAAAAATATTATTCTTTAAGCAATACTCTTTTATCTCTTTAATTTCTGAGGGAAGTCCGTAAGTATGAACATTTAAAATTGCTTTAGTTTTTGTTGTTTTTACTCTCTTTATATCATTAAGCGTCATATTCCAGTGCTCCTTACTAACGTCGCAAAAAACAGGAAGAGCTGCAGACCTTATAACAGCTGATAAACAAGATACAATTGTGAATGAAGGTAAAATAACTTCGTCGTCTTTTTGGAGATTTAATGATTTAAGTGCTAATTCAAGAGCAACTGATCCATTAGAAACTGCGACCGCATATTTTGCATTATGCATTTCTTTGAAGCGATTTTCAAATTTTAATACATATTTACTTGTGCCAGAAATTTGTTTTCCAAAAAGTGCATAAAAAAGATGAAAGTAGTCTTTAATAAAGATCCAAGGTTGGAAAACCCTTATCACTAAAATCTCTCTTTGTCATTTTTTTCAATATATGGTCCCTGTTTTATTTCAAAAAATTTTGTATCTTCTAGCACATTCATTGCATGACCTCCTTGTATTAATAAAATTAATTGCCCTTTATTAACATCAATTTTTTTAATAAAAGTTTTTGAATTGTCATAAATTTCTACTTCTAATTTTCCATCAATAACGTATATTGCCTCAGAAGTAGTTTCAACTTTTCTTATATTTTTGTTATGAATATGTCTTTGTATGTTTTCTCCAACCTTAAGGTTGAATACAGCTGCTTGGAAATCTTCAGAATCATCAGTAAAAAAAACTGATCTTTGATTTTTATTATCTAAGTCAATTAACTTAGCTAATAAATTGTGTGACGAATCAAATATTTCCATTTTTTACCTTTCTACAGTTATTAGCGGCATTAAGATATGGTAGTCCTCTCTTAATTAGTTGAAAAATTGAAGATGCTGTTTTTGATATACCATATTGCCGAGTGCCACAGATATATCCAACCTCATCAATAGAAACACCTTTTTGTTTAAGATCTGAAATCAGGTAAATAAAATACTCACCATATTGCACGTTTTCAAAATAAGATTTTTTAAACAATTCTTTTTTTCCTACAATGAATCCGCTGGTCAAGTCCTTGATTTCTATATTTAGAATCAAATTTAGTAACTTATTAAATACTGTAGATGCAATCATTCCAGAAACTGTGTCTTTTGATTTGTTTATGTTTCTTATAGACTTTATAAAAGAGTTATTGCTTAAGTCTTGTACTCCTTTATACCCACCTCCATCAACAAATCTGGAACCAATCACAACTTGATAATCTGATTGACTATATCTTAATATTAATTCTATTGCTGACTCTGCAGACATAGATCCATCAGCATCTAACCACATTATATTTTGATATTTTGCTTTATTTATCCCATCATATATAGATAAAGGAAGAGACTTTGGAGGTGTCCTGCCAAAAAATTTTATTCTATTATTTCTTTTATTAATTTCTTCACATAATTTCTCTGTTCCATCATCCGAACCATCGTCTATTATTAAAATTTCATAATTTTGCAATTCATAATTATTGAATGTAGTAATGAAATCATTGATTAAAAATCTTAAATTCATCTCTTCATTTAAAGTTGGGAGAACAATACTTAGTTCAAAATTTTTTAAGTTTGTCATTTTTGTAAAACAATCATAAAAAGAAAGCCATATCTATTTTTGAAAATTTTTTCAAATATACTATTTATTTTAAAACCTAGTTTATTTCCGAAAAATGAGAAAAAAACAAATGGGGTGATTATTTTTTTTATTTGTATTTTGTTAAAAATTGTATCTGAGAATATATCCTTGATTTCATTAAGAATAAATCTATTTTTATATTCATTTTCGTAATTTACTTGACCATAATTGTTCAATATTTTTTCTAACATCTTCATAACGTAAGTAAAATTTGGAGTAGTTATTATTAAACTCCCACCAGGCTTTAAAGAAAAATAAAATTTATCAATTAATTTATTCACCTCATTTTTATCTATAAACTCGATTAATCCAAGACAAGTAATAGTATTAAATTTGCTTTTGTAACTACTGATATCAAAATTATCCAGTTCAATGAATTTTGCTGAATCTCCAAATTTTTTATTTGCATAATTAATTTGATTTGAAGAAATATCAACACCTATTGAACAATTACCTAAATTTTCAAAAGTACCAAGAAAATTACCAGATCCACATGCATAATCCAAAATATTATCAGAATGACTAATAAACTTTTTAACATTTTCAAATGTGATTTTATGCCAATTATTCTGTATGCTGGCTAATCCATACTTTTTATTTCCGACCACATTATCGTAGTATCCAGTAGGTATTGTTTCTTTCCAAAATGTACTCATAAGAATTTAATTATTGCTAGTTTACTTGTTTTTGCACATTTTTATACTGTTATAAGAAATCAAATTATGTATAAAATTTTTAATGATGTAGATAAAACATTTGTTATCAACTTAACAAATGATATATATAGAAAAGACCATGTCATAAAGGAATTTAATGAAAAGTGTGATGATTATGAATTTGTAGAAGCAATTTCTCACAATAGTGATGCGGTAAAAAACTTGTATATAAAAAATAAAGTAATGGCTTTTCCGCCTTGTTTTAGGTGTAATCAAGAAAGATGCAATCACAGCAACAATTACTTAACTCCTAAACAAGTTGGTAATTTTTTATCTTTTAAAAAAATAATGGAAATTGTCGTAAATAATGACTATTCCAACGTACTAATTTTTGAGGACGATTTTAAATTTGCTTTTAACTCTAAATTATCTTTTAACAATTTATATAAATTCATCTATCAAAAGCAACTCTTAAAAGCTGAAGATCCGTTATTAATTAGGATAGGATCCCACACAGTTGTTAATAAAAAGTACTACTTAAAATTACTTTTACTTAGAAAATCTTCGTTTATTGAAAATAATGTAGAAAATATGGCTAATCCTTGTTTTCTTATTAATAATAAATATGCGAGATTATTTTTGGAAAATTTTAACTTGATTGATACTACAAGCGACAACTTTATCCATAGAAAAATTGTTGAAGAAAATAAAGTATTAAATTTTTCAATATATCCTTTTCCTATCACACAGTTATCTTATGGTAAAAAAAATAATTTATTCAGATCAAGCATTACTTCAAACCCTGTAGATAATGACTTCAGTAGCTTAAATAAAGTTATCAGTGGGAATGAGTATAAAAATTTAAAATCTAACTGGCTACAAAACTAAAAATATCTTTGTTTGTAAGCTGTAAAATAATGTTTGGACTTTCTATTTATAGATTCTTTCAATCCAAAAGCGCTATACCCAAATTGACTTGAATTTAAACTTTCTAATTTTTCTCTAATATATTCTGGGTGTTCAAAATTTTTTAGTTTAAAGACATGGTAATGATATCTGTCTTCAATCATTTTAAACCATGCATCAAATGCCTGTTCCGGTAAAGAGCCTCCCCTATCGTCCCATGTATTAAAATAATTGAACCAAGCTCCTGCAAAACGTGCCCTATCTTCAGAAATTATTTCTTTTGTTCTAAACACAGAATCATATTGGAATATTGGGATGTTACAATTTGGAACTGTCCAATGTGTTAGTTGTTCACCATTCAGTGTAGGCTGACACAAGTCTCCACCACCATTTAATTTTATTTCAGGATAATTCTTTTTGTTTATTGCAATGCATAATTTAGTCTTTAGTTGAAAACGGTCTGGAGTAAATATTTGAAATTGTGGGAAAGCTACTGCAGGAGCATCTTTATTTGATTCAAGAAATTTTCTAATATTTTTTATATCTTTTTTTCGAAAAAAATAATCTAGGTCCATTCTGATGACCCAATCACCCTTGCTCTCATTAAGTCCTTTTTGGAAAGTTTTACCTATATGATCCCAATTGAATTCATATGGCCAATCTTCACCAACAACTACAACTTCATCCCCTAAGTCTTGATAACATTCCAATGCCTCTTTCCAGGGATCATTCCTTTCTTCAGGATTTGTCATGGATGTAAATACAGAAATCTTCATTTTTTACTTTTTTTAATTAATTCATAAAGACTTTTGCTAAATTCGTCTGAATCAAAGTGTTTCGAAATTAATTTTTTTCCTTCAATGCTTAAATTACTGTAAAGCATTTCATTATTATTTAATTCGCTAATAGCTTTCTGCCAATTTTCTATAAGATTTTCCTCAAGAAAAAATATATTTTCTTTGTTTACAAAATATTCATCATCCCAAAATCCATCAGTTTTGGTAATAATTACAGGTGTTCCCATTGACATTGACTGTAATGAAACACTCTGTCCTGATGGTTGTATACTATTTTTTAGTGGAACAATTGTAAATTTAGCATTTTTATACATACTCTTTAAAAAATCATCTGTTAAAAGTTTTTTATTCCAAGAACCTTTGTAAAAATCAAGATTATTTAGGTCCAGATTATCAATATAACTTTTCTCAAAAAAATCAGAAATAATTATAAAATTTTCGTTTGGTGTAGCTTTTGCAAGTTTGATTAAGAAATCAAAATCTCTATTACCATCATTTCCGATGAACAAAATTGGAAGATTTTTATAATCATTTAAATTACTAGAACTCCAAAATTTAGAATCTACCCCAAATGGTAAAAAGCAAATCTTTTTTTCATGATTTTTAAATATTTTTTTTGCATATTCATACTCACTATTTCCTATAAAAATTAAATTATCAATATACCTAATCAAAAAATTATTTAAAAATAGATGAATTTTCTTAAGAACTTCTTTTTTGGGTAAATTAAACATTCCCATTGCGATAACATAAGTTCTACATTCGATACCTTTAAACTTCATGTATATTAGAGCTGGTAAAATTGAATGGGCAATCCTGTTATTACTAATAATCAAAATATCACTAGTTATAATTTGTTGAAATTTACCAAGTTTAAAAATCCCTGCAAAATCATATTGAAATTTTGTGAGTTTTAAAATTATTTTTTGAAGTAAAAGCAAAAATTTTGTAAAATATTTAATAGGTTTTCCATCAAATTCCATAACAGATACATCAAAATTTTGCTTACAAAAATATTCATACCCATAAAAGAACTCTGATGGAGATAGTTCATTTTTTTCTATTCTTTGTTTACGTGCATTGAAATACATATAAAGCATTTTTCTTTTTTCAGTTTTCATTTTTTCCTTGATTGTATTTGCCTGAAAAAGAGGTTTCAAATAGATTAGTATAAATTAATGTAGGCTCACCCCAATAAACGCTCAAGCCATGCCTTTCAATCATGTCATTTTTCCACCAATCTATAGATGTGTCTACTTTATATCCTTTTTTACAAAACTCATTCAGAAATGTCTCAGCACACTTTCGTGATATAAAATAGCCGTCAGCAAACTTAGATGCACCATGACCACCCCACTTTGTAAAATTATTTTTCTTATGATAAACCTTTTTAAATGGGATTTTTTTATATATTGGAATTTTAAAATTAGTCTTTCCATCACTTATATAAAACAAGTCAAAATTATCAGGAAGTTGTTTTAAATAGCTATTGATCTTTTTATAAAAAACTGGTTTTGGAAGCGAATCATCCTCAAGAATTAATGTGTAATTAAATTTAGTCTCTAAAAAGTTTTTATAACATTCAATATGGGACAAAAAGTTAGCTTTATATGCATCATTTATATCATTTGTAAATTTTTCCAAATGATTATTACTTAACTTTTCTCTGTCATATTTCTCGATAAAATTAAAATTAATTTTTTTATTTTTCAACTCCTTGTTTAACAAGTCTTTTCTTTCTGAGAGCTTTTTATAGTGGACTATATTGATTTCAAAATTGTAATTCATATTTTTAATGATTTTAAAGAAAGTTTAATAAAGGATATCGGATAGCTTAATTTTAAAAACTTTAATGAGAAAATTGTTTTTAAAAAATCTTTCAAAGCTTGTTTTCTATAATTATTGGTAAACAAATATTTGACATTAAAAACCTTATAAAACGAATCATGAAAATATCGGGCAGAGGTAGTTGTAATTCCAGGAATAGTCCATGGTTTGTTACTACCAGCGTAATGCAAAAATATTATTGATCTAGTGTCTGCTATTTTTAAATTATGACTTAAATCAGTATCTTTATAGTTTAAATATTTCGAAATTTCTAAATATTCTCCATCATAAAAGCAGTTCATAATATCTTGATCCCAAAAATCTACTTTGTCATAAATTGAATTCATCAATTCAATTAAGAAATTTTGTGTATTATTTTTTCTCCACTTATTAACATCAATTATCATTACACCAGCATTAAAATAAATATTGCTTTTCATTTTTAATCTATTAAAAACTTCTTCAGTTTCAATAGATTTAACATACTCTGTAGATGCTGAAATTGTAAACTTTGATTCTTTAGTTTTATTTACTATTTCTTCCAATATATTTTCCGGACTATTTAAACAAATTATGTCACAATCTATGTAAATAATACTTTCTACTGACTTGTCTAAATAATTATCAATAAAGAACCTATAGTAAGTAGCTTCAGAAATATGGTTATTTCCTATATTTGGAAAATTATTTACATTCTCATTGAATTTGTATATTTCAAAATTATTTAAATTTTTATGTTCAAAATTAATTTCTTTAATGATTTTATTCAAAGAATTAGGATCTTTATGAATAACAAAACAATTAATTTTTTTATTTAAGTTGTCAAGTAGTGATTGAAGTGAACTTAAAAATTGCTGATCATAGTTTGAATCTAGACAGTATAAAAAATTCAACATTAAAATAATGGTAATTAACAAATTAATTAACTTAAATAAAAAAAAATAAAATATACTTACTGAATGGCAATAAAAATAAATTCTAAAAAATTTTATTTAAATCATAGTAATGAGATTGATAGGTTCTTAAACAGCAGCCTAAAGTCATTACATTTAGTTAATAATTCTTCAAATATTATTGAAAATATAAATGTAGATAAAACACTTACGATTGAATTTAATGAGGTTCAAAGTTTAAAAAATATTACTGAAATTAATGAGATTTATGACACTGTAATTGTTACAGATTTATTTGAACTTTCTGACGACATTTATAATTTTTTAATTGAAATTAATAAAATCTTATCAAATGAAGGAAAAGTTTTAATAACTTCTATAAATCCAAAGTGGAACATGTTTCTTACTTTTTTTGAAGTATTTAAACTTAAGCAATTTTCAGAAAAAAGAAATTATATTAATCCAAAAAAAATTAATAATATAGCTAAATCAGCTGGGTTAGAACTTGTATTAAGCAACTCAAGACAAGTTTTCCCATTTAAATTATTTGGAATTGGTAACTTTATAAATAAAATTCTTGAAGTAGTTTTTTCATATTTTGGTCTTGGCATACAAATGTACTCTGTATTTCGTAAAGTTGTAGACAATAAAAGTATTACTTCAAAATCTATTGTTATACCTGCTAAAAATGAGGAAGGGAATTTAGAAGAGTTAATAAGTCGTTTGCCAAAGGAAATTTATGCTGAACTAGAAGTAATTATTGTATGTGGGCCATCAAAAGATGGTACTTTATCAAAAGCACTCGAGCTACAAAAAAAATATAAAAATATAGAAATTAAAGTTATAGAACAAACTACCAATGGAAAGGCAAATGCTGTTTTTGAGAGTTTTGAAGAGTGCAGTGGAGAATTAATAGCAATACTAGATTCCGACTTAAGTGTTGATCCTGAGACTCTTGTAGACTTTTTTGAAATAGTTGAAAACGGTAATGCAGATTTTGTGAACGGTACAAGATTAATTTATGGTAAGGAAAAGGGTTCTATGAGGTTTCTGAATAATATTGGAAATATAATTTTCCAGTTTCTGATATCAATAGTAATCCGTCAAAAACTTACTGATTCTTTATGTGGTACAAAAGTATTTAAAAAGTCTTATTTAGAATTTTTAACTAGGTGGAGAAGTTCCAAAAAGATTAAAGATCCTTTTGGTGATTTTGATTTTATATTTTCTGCTGCTTTTTCGGGACAAAAGATTTTAGAATATCCAGTGCACTATAGGACTAGAAAATACGGTAAAACTCAGATATCTAGATTTAGAGATGGTTGGAAGCTTCTGTTTTATTTTGTTTCATCATTTATTAAATTTAACAGTTCAAACAAGTCGTGAAGATATTAAAAAATACTAACTTTAAAATTTTTATATTTTTTGTTTTTTATTTTTACATTTTTCTTATTAATAACCTTTTTTACACTTCTACTTATAGTGCAGATTACCAAAAATATATTGCTTATTTAGAATACTTTTATAGCTACTCAGATAACAGCTTCTTAGATCAAGGTACTCTTTATTATGCTCTAGTTTCAATTGTTTTAAATTTTTTCTCTCTGCACGTAAGTCCAATTACATTACAGTTTGATATAAGTTTTGCTATTCAGCTAACAAATAACTTACTTATCTTGTTTGGATTGTTTGGGATATATAATCTTATGAAACAACTTAGTATTGATAAAACAAAAATTTTTAATATTTTATTCATAATAAATTTTTTCCCTCCTTTACAATCGCTTAAACTATCCATGAAACCTGAAGTACTTATGTTTGCGCTTCTACCGTGGCTGATTTTTTTATTAAAGTTATTTCTCTCAGAAGGAAAAAATATATATTTATATTCATCAATCATACCCTTTTTATTAATTATCACATCTAAGGGTACGGGACTAGCTATTTGTATTTTATTTGTTTTATTTGTTTTTTACGAGATATTAAAAAAACTAGAGATAAAAAAAATATTGCTTTTTACATTAATATCTCTATTGCTTCTTGTGCCTATATTATTAGAAAACAATAAAGTAAACGACAATTATTTTTTGGAAAGAAACGATATTACTGAAAATTATAGAAATAAAGCATCTCTTGATATTATATATAGAAATCCTGAAGGTAGATTGATCAGCACCCCGTTTGGCAATATTCATAGTTCGACAGTTTTGGGCGTGACACTATTAGATACATTCGATGACTACTTTCTCTTAGATTGGAATAAAGATGTTAGTTTGTTTAAGAATTTTAGAAAAAATATAATTAACCCAAGTCAGGAAAACTTTTTATTAAAAATTGATTTAAAAAATAGAGAAGTTTTATATAACGGTCCATTTAAAAATAACATAAAAAATCTTAGAATATATATGGGGTTGTTTTTTACAATTCTTTTTTATATTTCAATATTTAAATATAAAGACCCCGAATCACTAAACAAGAGAATTGTCCTTTCTCCAATTTTGGGCATTCTAATACTTTACTTGCACTCACTGGGTATACCATATGACGACTTTGACCCTTTAGTTGCCGATACGTTTAAAACATTTTATTACAGCCCATTTTTGATAATAAGTTTTGTTTTTATTCTTACTAAATATTTAAATAAAAAATCTAAAGCTATATTGTTAATCTTCTTAATATCATCAATTTATATTTTTGGTTTTCCAAAAAAAGATAGTTCTCAATATTTTGGAGATATAGGTGAAAGAAATCAGAGCAATGTATTGTGTGAACTAAATTTAAATATTTTTAACGATTTAAGAAATCAGAGTGATTCTTGTACAAATAAAAAAGTGGAGTTTTGCAATTATTATTTTATTAAAGACAGCATTGATTTAGAAACTTCCAAATTTTTAATTGAGAAAAATTTATTAAATATAAATAAACAATTCCAATCTTATGAAGATTGTATAAACAAATTAGAAATAAAGAGATTTTTAAAAATTAGTAGATTGCCTGTGTTTAATTTGGGTTTGTTTTTACTATTTTTTATTAATTTAAGTTATTTGTTATTAAGGCTTGATAATTTTCCAACTAGGGTAAGGTTTTCCAAGAATTGAAAATATCATAGAAAGAGCCCACGTTAAAAGAGTCGTGCCATGTAAATCAGCCTCATCTTTACCTTCTGAAATTCTTACTCCATAATAATATTCTTGACTTTTTTTTGAATAATATGAAAAACCTCCTTCCTCTTCTTTGTAATGTGTCATGATTATTGGAATTAAATCCTCAACATAATTTTTAATTTCATTTTTTTTATAATCAGTTTGCTCAGTACATTTATATAAAACATAGATTACGTCTACGATATCACATCCTTCTCTGTTGGGACGATGTGACAAGCAAAGGTCTATTAGTTCTTTTGGTTTATGAATAGGTATGTTTAACCAATCAAGTCCTGTTAGCACTTTCATTGCACCATTAATTTTTTCTGATTGATTTTCTATTGACCCTTTGTAGTAAGCTCCATCTGGTTGTACAAGTTTTTCAATTTCAGAATTTATATATTTACTTAACTCTTTTATTCTTTTATCAAAACTTATAAACACACAGATTCCAGCTGTTTGAGCCCCTGCATTCCACGGAAATCTCCAATCTAGTTTGGAAATAAATTTTTTAACTTCCATTTCATTTTTTGGATACTCATAAAAATTAACTGCAGGTAGTTTTTTAAATTGACCAATGGTAGCTATTGATTGCTTTGTTTCTGCTCTTAAAAATTCTTTTAATTTTTTATTAGGATTTATTTCACTGAATTTTATTTTTTTTAGAGTAAATTTAACTACATTTTTTATGAAAATTTTAAAATAATTTTTTCTAAAAGCTTTAACATAGTTCTGATCAATATAATATCCTTCATAATAATTGGTGCCAGTCTCTTGAAATGAATTTATTTTTTTTTAAAATTCCATTTATATAATCATTATTGTCTAATTTTGAATCATTTAATGTATACATCGTCTTTAATGCATAACAAAGAAAGCCAAGTTGCATATTGTTGCCGTTAGAGTTATTTCCTGAATTAACAGGGTTAAAATTATAATCTTTAGTATTAAGATTTGATATATATTTTTTTAATCTGGCTTCTAAGTCTTGTAAGTCTAAACTATTGATCATTTTTATATAACCCTATCAGTCTATCTTTGTTTACACCTATTAATTCAAATCCATTTTCGGAAAGATACTTATTGACCTCCACAAAAGTAATATTTTGATGCTCTCCTTTTTCTGGTCCACAATCAACAGAAATATACTCGATATTTGATAAAACTTCGGACCCCCCTTGTAAAACTTCTAATTCATGTCCTTCAGCATCAATTTTTAACAGTTTTATTTTTTTATTCACAAATTTATTATTTAATGTGTCAGAATGTATTGATACTTTGTTTAATGTGCTCTTAGATTCATGAATTGATGAGTTTGCACCCAAGCCGTCAACAAAAAAATTTACTATGCCTGCCTTATTAGAAAGACAAATATTTAAATTATCTGTTTTTGTATTTTTGTCTAAGCAAAAAAAAGCATCCTCATCTGGCTCAACTCCGCAGTATCTTATTTGAATTTTTTTATTTTGAAAAGCAAGGTAAAGCTCGCCAACATTAGCACCACAGTCTACAACTATGTCTGATTTATGGAATTTTATTTGATTTAACAGATAAGAGTCATAAATGTGCTCTAGAAACTTGACCTGGTTAATTAAAATCCTTGTAATTCTCTCATTTGGATAATAAATATTTTGCGAACCAATAACCTTTATAAAATTACTTCCATCATGTTTTAATTTTCCTTGAAAACTAAAAAAATTATTTAGATAAAAACAAATTATCATATTAGATTCTTTACCCAATATATAAATAGTTAATTTCCCTTTAAGTATTAAGTAGAGTTTTTTTAAAATATTCAAATTATTAATATCTATGAACTTAGTCATAAAAGCTGGTATTTTTATTAATTGAGGGTAAAGATTTGCCATTTATATAGATGTTAATATCTAAGTGTTTACGTGGGAGAGTTATTTGAGAATATTAATTTTTGGTTCCAGAGGCATGGTTGGCAGCTCTCTAAACAAAATACTTAAAGAATTCAATTCATATGAATTGATACCTTCATCAAGAGAAGATACTGATTTATTTTCTCTTGTTCAAACTAAATCTTTTATTAAAAAAACTACACCGGACATAATTATAAATGCTGCTGCAATGGTTGGTGGAATACATGCTAATAACACAAAAAGATTTGATTTTATAATGAATAATTTAAAAATAAATATGAATATTCTTGAATCTTGCATATCAACACCTAATATAAAAATTATCAATCTTGGTAGTAGTTGTATTTATCCTTTAAATGCTGAAAATCCTATTAAAGAATCTTCTATTATGACCGGCAAGTTGGAGCCAACTAATTCTCCTTATGCAATGGCAAAATTATCTGCAATTGAAATTGGAGATGCAATTAGTAAGGAATATGGACATGAAATTGTAAATTTAATGCCAACAAACTTATACGGTCCTAATGATCACTTTTCAGATAATGATAGCCATGTGATTCCAGGGTTAATGCATAGAATGCACAAAGCAAAAATTAAAAAAGAAAAAGAATTTGCTATTTGGGGTTCAGGTAGGCCACTCAGAGAATTTCTCTATGTTGACGATCTATCATTTGCTATAAATAAAATTATTGAGTCAAGTCCTGATCAAAGTCTAATAAATGTAGGGAGTGGTTCAGAAATATCCATAAAGGAATTAGCTTATTTAATCCAAAAAATAATTTCTTATGAAGGGGAGCTGGTTTTTGATCCTAGTAAACCAGATGGTAATCCCCGAAAACTATTAGATTCTGAGATTCTAAGTAATCTTGAATGGTCACCTAGGTATAGTCTTGAGGATGGCTTAAAGTTAACATATGATTGGTACTTAAAGAATCTTTAAGATTTTGAATTATCCCAAGTAGGTTTTAAAAGATTTTTTTCAATTAAAACTTTTTCTTGTTCAGCAAGTATTAAATCGCTATCAACCATCATTTTTACAAGTTCAGATATTGAAGTTTTTGGTTTCCAACCAAGTTCTTTTTTTGCTTTTGAATAATCTCCAAGCAAATATTCAACCTCATTTGGCCTAAAATATTTTTCTGAAACCTCAACATATTCCTCCCAATTTAGACCTACAGCCTCAAAAGCTAGCTTTGCAAACTCTTTAACACTTATTGATTGTCCTGTAGCTAACACCCAATCTCCTGGTGTATGGTGCTGTAGCATCATCCACATTCCTTCAACATAGTCACCTGCATATCCCCAATCCCTGGATGCATCTAGATTACCTAATAAAACTTTTTCCTGTATTCCCATCTTTATACGGCCAACTGCTCGAGTAATTTTTCTTGTAACAAAGGTTTCACCTCTCATTGGGGATTCGTGATTAAACAGTATTCCATTTACCGTGAACATATCATAAGATTCCCTATAGAGTTTTGTTACATCGTGTGCAAAAACTTTTGAAGCAGCATATGGACTTTTCGGATCAAATGAAGATTGTTCATCTAGCTTTGTTTTGCTCGCTCCACCATACATTTCAGAAGAGGAGGCCTGGTAAAATTTTATTGATTTATTTGTATTTCTCAGAGCCTCTAAAAGTGAAATTGAACCAAGAGTACCTACCTGAGTTGTATATATTGGATTTTTGAATGAAACAGATACATGAGACTGAGCAGCTAGATTGTAAACTTCATCGGGAAGAATATTGTTTAATAAATTTGTTAATGAAGAAGAGTCTAGTAAATCTGAGTAGTGTAAATATAATCTATCATTGCCATACATTGAAATTAGCGGATCTATTCTCTCAGTATTTATTAATGAAGCTCTTCTAATCGTTCCGTGAACGATATAATTTTTTTCTAAAAGTAACTTAGCAAGATAATACCCATCTTGACCAGTGATACCTGTTATAAAAGCTACTTTCATATTTTTAATTTTCTTGCCTCATTCTAATTCCGCTTGTTAATAAGTAACCATAAGTCAAATAATAATTAATTGGAAATTGCACACCTTCCATTGATATGTCAGTAAGCGAATTAAAAATAGATGGAATAAAAAGTAATAAAATATAATGATTATTAAATTTTTTATAATAAAAAATATACAAACTTACATGGAAAGATAAAAATAAGACAAGTTGCAAAAAACCACCCCTTCCAAAAATATTTACAAAATAATTATGAATTTGCTCATTGCTTTTATCATGGCCAATATTAAATTTATTTTGCTCGTCATATTCCAATAAAAATACCGGAAGTTTATTGGTTGTTCCATACCCAAAAAATAATTTATTTTCATCATCTTGAAAGTAGTAAAGTTCCTGCCACATATCTAACCTCCAGTTAAAAGTTCCATCAGTAGAAATAAGCTTTAAATGTGTACCTGTTTTGTGTTCTCTTTCTTCCAAGTAAAATGATAAAAATGGATCTACTTCTTCTCCCTGTCTTGTAAGCCTCTTGATCTTTCCTATTTCATCGTCAAATGATTCAACAAGAACTTGATCTAATTGTTCAATTGGAATTGTGGATAGGTCGAATTGTGTGATTCTATATGTTGATAATGTAAAAATTAATGGAATACCAAGGGCTGTTAATAACAGATTTTTCCAATTAAAAAAAATAAATTTGAAGTTAAAGTAAATATATATTATTGAGAACAAAAATAAAGATACTGCTGCTCCTCTGCTCATTTGAACTACTAATGGAAAAAAGGAAACTACAGAAACTAAAAAATACAAATACGAATATTTTTTTTCAATTACATTTAAAGATATCAAATTTGTTATGACAACAGCAAGAACCATATCCGAGGCTTTTACGAATGTAAACTTATCGGCTATTTGCTTAAATACATTTATAAAAAAATCTGGGTAGTTTCCAGTACCAAAAAAATAAATTAAAAATACTCCAAAAAATAATATAGATGAATTTTTCTTATTTAAAAAATCCTTAAATAGGTAATATCCAACAAATACATATGAAGAAGTCCAAATAAAGGACGTTACTCTAAATGAGTATGTCCACAACAAATCTGACCCCGTTACGTAACTGGTCAATAAAAAAGCAATAAATATTGCACGAAAAATATTTAAAGAAATTTTGTTAAATTCAAAATTTTTTTTATAATTTATAAAAATAAATATGGTTAAAAACAAACCAAATGCAACTAAATATTCGCCTATTCTGTAGTTAAAAATATAAATCCCGGCAAAAGACCTAGTAAAAACTAAAAGGCTAAAAAAAATAATTAATGCAAAATTTGACGTCTGTTTTTTCATATTAAAACATCATGTTAAATACTTTTATTTTTTAAATATATATTTCTTAAATCTGTATAAATATATGTTTGTGACCTGAAGATTCTTAATATCTCTAAAATTCAATATTTTATGTTTATTAGTTATTAGTTTTTCAAACAAACTTAGATATTCTTCACACATTTTGTCAGAATTGAAAGGGTACTTTAAAACTTTTTTTAGATAAAAATCATAATTGTCGAAAATTTCATCTAACTTTTCTACAAAATTATTGCTATTAAACATTAAACCGTACTCTGAACAATATTCTGGAATTCCTCCAGAATCAATATACAATAATGGGAGCGAGCACTGAGCAGCTTCAATATGATGATTTCCAGAAGGCTCATTGATTGATGCTGTAATATAAATATGATTTTTTTTGAGCTCTTTTGCTAATTCTTTTCCAGATAAAGGTTCAATATGAAATGCGTTTTTAAAAGTAAAATTTTTAGGTAAGTTTCCTATATATGTAAATTCGATTTTATTTTTATAATCGTCAGAACTTAACATTTCATCTAATTTGCTATAAATTTCAAAACCTTTATTCCAATTAGCACCCCAATGGTGCGTTACAATTTTCATTTTTTTTGATTTATTCCAAGGTTGATAACCTTCTGAATTAAAAATATTTTTATTTGCACCAGCTAATATAACATCTTTATTTTTTGGGGACATACCTTGATCTATAAATAAACTCTTAAGCCAAGTACTAACAAAAACTGTGTAATCTGCAGATTTATTTACATCTATTAAATACTTATTAACAAAATCGGTGCCTTTTCTTTCATCACACTCATTAATCCTGTGAACTACTATTGAATTTTTATTTTTATAGTTTAAATAATTATTCACATCAATATGTGTAAAAGATGATGACTCAGATGTTTTTCTTGGCTCTGTTAATAAAATAATATCAATATCACTATCGTCAAGATTTGAAATTACATCATGACCTTTTTGAATTAAATAATTAGTTAAGTTTATTGCAAAAAGATTACCTCCACCCCAAGGTCCATCTTTAATATTCGTTCCAATACTAATTTTCATAAATTCTTTTAAACATCTCTTCAAATTTTGCTATGCCCTTAGGAATTATATAGTCTTCAACCTGTTTTCTTGCATGATCTACATCAGCCAAAGCAGAATTTATATCATCATCAATTATTGATTTTTTATTTAATATTTCTTCAGCTAATCCAACTTTAGTAGAAATTATTGGAACTTTAATCAGGCTGCATTCCATTATAGACTGAGGACCTCCTTCGACTCTTGATGCAACAATGTACAAATCTAATATATTATATAATTCATTCAATACAGATATTGATGTTTTTTTAATATATTTATAATTAATATTTAAAGATTCTAATTGTTGAATTATATACTGCCTTCTATATCCAGACAGCAAAACAAAAATATTTTGATTGTCTATCGTCATTTCATTTATAAATTTGATAAATTTATCAGGTCCTTTTGATAGTTTTGGAGTAATCAAATCTTCACCTTCAGTATCTCTTTGAAATGAACCCACTACAAACTTGTCTTCGGGAATTCCGTACTTTTTTCTTAAATTATTTTTATTACTAATTTCAAAATACTTTTTACTATCAACCCAAAATGGAATTGAATTTATTTTTTTATCTGTAAAATTTTTCAGTTGTTCAGAGCTACTTAATGATGGGGCATGGTATTCATCAACTAATTTATCTCTTAAATAGAAATCTTTTTGTTGTTTTCTATCAAATTTTTCTAAATCAATATGGTGTATAGTACATACAACCTTCTTATTAATTAATTTTTTCTTTTGCAAATTTTTCCACATCCAAGGAGCAATTATCCACACAATATCAGATTTATCAATAAATCGTGTCTTATACTCGCTATTTTTAAACCATTCATTTCTGAATCTATCAACAACCCATGACTCACCAGCTTTATTAATGTAAATTTTCATATCAAATTAATTCGGGATTTTTATTTTTTCTTACACATTCTGCATAATAAGCTTGCTCATTCTTTTTCAAGGTGGAAATATTGTCTTTTGTATTTAATAAATACAATGGTTCACTTATCACATCATATTTATATCCAGATTTAATTAAACGATTAAATAATTCGTAATCTTGTGCATAAATAAACTTTTCATTATATCCTCCCATATCTTCTAAAACATTCTTTTTGATTAGCAATGTTCCATGAATAAAAGGGTTTTTAAATTTAATTAATATCTTATTTGGTAGATAAAAACTATATCCAGGAATTTTTGTATTGGAATTCATTACTATTGCTCTAGAAGTACAAAAATCTAAATTTTTCTTTTGTAATAAATCAACTTGTCTTTCAATTTTTGTAGATAGGCTTATATCATCTGTGTCATGTCTGGAAATAATCTCACCTTCAGCATTATTTAATAACTTATTCAAAGCTTTTGTTAGTCCTTGGGTTTTAGAATTTTGATAAATTTTTAAATTATTACTTGATTGTTGGATTTCTTCAAGAATTGCAACAGAATTATCTGTGGAGTTATCATCTAAAACAAGTATTTCTAAATTCTCATATGTTTGATCTAGGATGCTTTGAATTGACTTTTCAAGAAACTGAGAATCATTAAAAGTTGATATTAAGACTGAAACTTTTGGATTAATCATCAATTAGTTTTTTAAAATTTCTCAAAATTTTATCTTTGTCCAATAACACATTTATATAATTTTTATTATTATCACCTAGTTTATTTAAGTTTAAATTATTTTCTAATGAATTAATTTTATTAATTAAATCATCATATTTGAACTGTTTAAATTTAAGAGGATAATCTTCTGAGAAAAATTCTGCCATCCCTCCAAAATCTGGAAATATAGAGGGTACACCTAAAATTGAGGCTTCGGTCAATATAGTTGGTTGTCCCTCATATAATTTGGTTGCCGTAACAACAGCTTTGGATTTTTGAATTAAATTAATAATATCGCTATTATCTAACAACCCTAAAAATTCTACTTTTTGGTTCTTAAATTTATTTTTTAAAATTTCTAACTCAGGTCCTTCACCTGCTACTTTTAGAATTAAATTCTTATTATTTGATCTTAAAAAAGAGGATACTAATTCTTCAACTCCCTTTTCTTTAGATATTCTTCCCGCATACAAAATATAATTACTTGTACTGTCTTCAATTGGCTTCGGAATATGAGATATATAATTTCTTTGCACAAATATATTTTCCTTATCAAAACCTAAATTATGTAAAAATTGTTTATGAAAATTTGTAAGTACTAAGATTTTAAATTTACCACTTAAAAGATACTGAAAATATAATTTTCCATAAATAATGATAAAAATAGACTTAATTATTGATTCATTGAAATATTTATTAAAAAATAAGGCCCTATTTTTTTCTAATCCACAGGCTTCACAAAATTTTTTATTATTTAGATGATTAGTTTTTAACCAGTGTTTAGTACAGAAATATCTAAAATTGTGTAGCTTAATAATAGTTTTTATCTTTCTTTTTTTTAATATTTTAAAAATGCCAAGTGATGCTTTAAACCAGGTATTGTGTACGTAAACTAAGTCGGGATTAAAGTTTTCTAATTTTTCTAGGAGTTCTTTTTCACTTTTTGGATTCCTATTTATTAAAAAATAAATAAATTGCAAAAAATGGTTTTTAATATTGTTTTCAAAAATTAAAGTTTCTACATTATATAAAGTTTGAAGTAAGTCAATTTCATTTCTAACTGCAATATCTTCGCCACCAAGTTCACGATATTTATTATGAATTATTAGTATTTTTTTCATATTTATAGTTATTTAAAATAATTTCTACTTAGTTAATATTAACCTAATGAATATAATTCTTATTTTTACATATGGAATTTCTTTAAAAAATTGGAAAGAAGCAGGCTTGCTTAGTAGAGAAATAGCTCTTTACAAAGAATTAAATAAAAAATATGGATATAAATTTACTTTTTTAACATATGGTGATTCTGGAGACACTGGGATTGTAAAAGAATTTGATTTTATTAATGTGATACCTGTTTATTCATATATTTCATTTAATAATCTAAAAATAATTAATTATTTAAAAACTTTATCTATACCATTCAAAATAAAAAAAGAGTTAAAAAATATAGACATTATCAAAACTAACCAACTCAATGGTTGCTGGGTTGGTATTCTACTCAAATTTCTATTGAAAAAACCACTCATTGTTAGAACAGGCTATAACATTTTACAATTTAAAACATTAGAGAAAAAGCCAACATATATTTTATTTTTTTATTATTTACTTACCCAAGCTGGAATTATTTTTTCAGATATCTATACAGTGACTACAAAGATTGACGAAGCAAGTTTGAAAAGGAAATTTTATAATAAAAATAATATCGTTGTACACCAAAATTATGTTGTTGGAAATCATTCCAAAACATTTGAACATAGGCATAGTAATAGAATACTTTCTGTTGGAAGGTTAGAAGAACAAAAAAACTACATGGACATTATCAAGAATTTAGCAAACACAGAAATACATATAGACATCATTGGTGATGGAAGTCAGAAAAAAGATATATTGTTAAAAGCAGCAGAAAATAATGTAAAAATTAAATTACTTAGCCCCATTCCAAATGAAGAATTAATGGAGAAATACAGCGAATATAAAATTTTCTTAACGGGTTCAAAATTTGAAGGAAATCCAAAAGCTGTTCTTGAAGCTATGTCATCTGGATGCGTTGTGATTTCATTTGGGAATGAAAATATTAAAGAGATAATTGAAAATAATAAAAATGGAATACTATTTTCAAACTTTAAGGAAATAAGTAGCTTATTAAGAAACAATTTAGTTGATAAAGAAAAATTTGAAAAAATTTCTTCTAATGCGGTACAAACTATAAACAAGAACTACAGCCTCAACTCTGCTTGTGAAAGGGAATTTCAAATTTATAATATAATTAAATAAACAAAAATTTAAATCTTCTTTAAGAATTACCGCTAACTAATTACTATTGTGTTGTGGAAAACTTAGAAAAAATTGGAATTGTGATTCCGGTTTACAATGAATCAAATACCCTACCATTACTGGTTGAAGAAATAAAAAATTCAGATTATTTAAATAACAAATTTAAATTTGTTGAAATTTTAGTAATAGATGATGGTAGTACAGACGAAACTTCACAAATATTAAAAGAGATAGATAATATTTCAATCTACTCACATGGATATAATATGGGTGTTGGGGCAGCTGTTAGAAGTGGGCTAAGTTATTTTGAAAATAAAAATTTTGATTATGTTGTTAAGATTGATGGCGACAAACAGCATAAAGTAGGAGAAATTGAACTTCTTGTTGAGCCCCTCAGGAAGAATGAAGCTGATTTAGTCTATGGTGATAGATTTAACGGCAATATCAATTACAAAATGCCAAAATACAGAGTTTTAGGAAATAAGCTCTTTACATTTATATTAAATAAATTAACTAGATATAAGATTTCTGACTCTCAGCCTGGCTTTTTTGCAGGAAATGAAAATTTTTTGAATAATTATTATATCCTTACAAACTACAACTACACTCAGCAAGTACTCTACTCATCTTATCTAGCTGGACTAAGATTTTTACAAATACCAATATCATTTGAAGAGAGGATACATGGAGAAAGTTTTGTAAAATTATCGTACCCATTTAAAGCAATTTTGCAAATCTTCTTAATGATGGTGATGAAAAAGCCGCTTTCAATTTTTGGAAATATAGGATTAATAATGATATCAGCCGCTGTCTTTATATCTACTACTCAAATATTACAATATTTAAATAATGACTCCTTTCGACCAATTGAAAATGTAAATCTTGTACTTGGGCTTGGTGTGAGTGGTGTAGTTTTTTTAATTACAGCTGTGATATTAAAGTCAATTCAAAATCTCGAAGAAATAAAGAGAAAAAAAGCTAATTAAATATAAATAATTTTTGTAATATAAATCTTACAGAATATAAAACTAAGGAAAGTATAAAAGACAAAAGTGCTTTAACTTCAAATAAATCTTGAAAAAATAAAAATAAATAATTTTCCACTATTAATAATGTAATCATTACAAACAACCACTTAGACAAATATTTTAATTCAAATTTCTTTCCAAAACCGATTTTTAAGTTACTAAAAAAAGAGACACTTAAAATTAGAATTAGGATCAAATAATAACTTTTTTTCGGATCGAAGTTCAAAATATCAATTGCAAAATAAACTATTACAATTTTTATAACTAAATTAAAAAATGAAGAAAACAAAATTCTAAAATCTCTATTTGTAATTATTTTCTTAATCAATTTTATTTACTTAAACTTTTGATTATTAAGGAAATTTATTGTTTTAAATATCAAATTTCAAAAATTTTTCTGTCGTTTTCATGTGTCACTATCCTTAAATGTTTATCATAATTAAAATCTTCATAATTATGAGTCGAGTTTAAAATTGTAATGTTTTTTTCATGAAGAATGTTAAAAATTAATTTTTTAGTTTCAACATCTAGATTTGAAGTTGATTCATCTAGTAAAAGTAATTCATTTTTATTTAATAATGCTCTAATAAAAGCTATTTTCTGCATTTGACCTGATGAAAGTGAATTATTGCTTACTTGATTATTCAGAGAAAAATTATCAGTTTTATATAATTCAAACTTTTCAATTAATTGTAAAATTTCTTTATCCGAAACTTGGAAATTATTACCATATAATATATTTTCTCTTAATGAAGCTCTAAAAATTAAGGGAGTCACCCCTACATAACCTACCGATTCAGTATTTGCTATGATTATTCCACTTTGGGGATAAAAAACTTTTGCTATTAGACCTAATAAAGTACTTTTTCCCGAGCCGTTTGCTCCAGTGATAACGATGTGCTGGTTTTTAGGTAGTTCAAGATTTAAATTACTAAATATTTTTTCATCAGAATTAAAATACGAAAAATCTAAATTCTTAATTTCAATAATATTGTTTATTTCATTATCAATTATGTAATAATTTGGAGGAATAATTAACTTATCATTATCAATTTCGATAAACTTTTCTAAATGAATGTGTGAATTTATCATCATATTGGTATGGTTTATAAGTGACCCGATTGTCTGAACCATTCTTAGAGTTACACCTAAAAAATCAAGGGTAAGGGTTTTCAAAAGACCAAAAAAAATAATTAAAATTGAAATTGTTAGCCCTGTAGTGAAATTGGGTAAAAGTGAATTTATCGTACCAAATATTTGATTTTTCTGATTAGCATCCTGAACCCGCTCAATTGTATCTTTAAAATTTTGTATTTCTTTTTTTGTAGTATTAAGTATTTTAATTATGAAAATATTTTCTATCACGCTTTGAATGTCTTTTTGAGCTATTTGACCACTAGTCCATGCTTCATGCATATATTTTCTAGCGAGAACTAATAATTTTTTTATAGGAAAAAACAATAAAAAAGCTCCAATTAAAAATACTGAAACTGTATTGAAATTTGTATAAAAAAGAAAAGAAGAGTAGACCAGTACTTGAATAATGCCATTAATAACATTACTTAAAGCACCATAGAAGTAACCTATATGGCCACTTAAAGTGTTGATAAAATAAGTAGAATCTGCAATTGAATAGTTCCCTTTTTTATAAATTTCTTTTAACAAATAAATTTTTATATTTTTTTCAATATTTAATTGCAAATTTACAATATTTGTTGTCTGAGCAAATGAGTTCATAAATCTAAAAATTATTAATAATGGAAGTAAATAAATATTTCCAACTATTTCATTAACGATACTTATATCTGTAATTTCTCCAACTAATAAGTTTGTAAAAAATAAAATTATTAAGATATCAGCTAAAACTCCAAAATTGGAAAGAGCGACTGACAAAAATATTCTTAGTTTCTTTTTTCCAACGTTAGTTTTTTTCGAAACTATTAAAACTTCTTTAAAAATTTTTTTAAATTGTTTCATAACAAAATCTTAGTTATAAATTATTTATTTGTTTGGATTTGATTTGAAGAGTATTTTTAAGAATTATTTTTATATGTATTTAAATTTTTATTATTAAAATTTATATCAAATGATCACAAATAACTAATCTGTATTTTTTTGCAAGACTAAAAAAAATTGTTTAGATAAGTAAATTATAATTCTAGAAATTTAACTATTTTTTATTCCACCGTAAATGTTTATCTAAATAATTACTGCTGATATGACTATTTAAAACTCTCACTCTTTTTTCATTGTTAGTAAGCTCGTAATCTTCAAAATTTTCAACTAAATCTTTTATTCCATTTACTAAGAAGTATTGAATTTTAAATTTAGGGAAATATTTTTTTATCTTATCAAAACTTAATTCATAAGATCTTTGGTCAGCATCATGGCTCCCAAAAGATATGTCATTAATTTTTAAGGTATCACGAATTGCTTCAGCTACTTCCTTGATAGAGTAATTTAATTTTTTGTCACCGACATTGAATATTTCTTTATCTAGATTTCGTTCATCGCCAATTAAAATATCTATAAAGCTACAAATATCATGCACATGAACTAAAGGGCGTTTTGGAGTACCATCTGAAAGTAGCTTTAAATTTTTATTTTTGAACCCACCATAAGTCAGGTCATTCACTACCAAATCTAGTCTTAAATTTTTAGAAAAGCCAAAAGCCGTAGAATTTCTTAAAATTATAGTTTCAAAATTAAAATTAGAATTACGTATGTATTCTTCATTTTTAACTTTTGATTTTGAATATTCAGTGAGAGGTGTTACTTCATCTACTTCAGTCATAATTTCTTCTGAAAAACCGTACACACTTGCTGAAGACATATATATAAATTTCTTAACGCTGGTGTTTTTAGCTAAGTTTAAAAGTCTTGTTGTAGCTTCATGGTTAATTTCTTGAGTCAATTCTTTATTTAAATCTCCCAAAGGATCGTTTGAAAGTTCTGCCATATGGATTATAAAATCACTGTCTTTTATATCTTCTTTAGTTACATCCCTAATGTCTTTTAAAAAAACATTTTTAAAATTATCTACATTGACTTTGTAATAGTTTGTATCGATTATTTTTATATCATACTTATTTGAATAATGTTCAAAAAAATAACTTCCAATAAAACCTAAGCCGCCTGTTAGTAAAATCTTTTTCATTATTTACATTCTAACTTTATAAATAATGAACTTAATTTTTATCTGAATAAGATAATATTGCAATCCCAGGTAAGCTTTCTAGAAACATCAAAATATCCTCGCCAACAATAAGAATATCTCTTATTCTATGCTGAGTATTAATGTTGAACTCTTTAACAACATTTTCTTTTAATTCTCTATTTAAAATATATAATTTATTTGCTGCCATAGACGAAATAACAACTTGATCATCTTTAAACTTTATATCACTAATGCCGATAGACGGGGTGAAGTATAAAATTGGTTCTTTGAACCCAAAAAGCTTGTGCGATTTATATAGTGGTGCATTTTTTCTATATTTACCATCATAATGATCCCCATATGAAGCAATAGGCCACCCAAAATTCTGAATATCGGTTTCAGCATTTAAATCTATTGCATTTAGCTCATCGCCACCTTTAGGTCCATGCTCAACAGCATATAAATAATCATTTTCAATGACCATACCTTGTACGTTTCTATGACCTTTAGAAATTGTTGTAATTTCTTTGGAATTTAAATTTATTTTTAGTATTTTTCCAAATATTGAATTTTCATTTTGTGCATACATATATGAGGTAAAATTTCCAACTGATACATAAAAATCGTTTTCTTTGAATGCAAGCGCTCCTCCACTTTCATGTAATTGAGTATTGTATATATCAGTAATTTCTATGCATTCTACAAAATTCGTAAAATCTTTAAATTCAAAATTGTTTAAATCGTTAATATCTGAATAGGCAACCTGCAAATTGTAACACTTGTCATAAACTTCATTTGTATAAGTAACAAAAAATAAGTCTTTGTAAATACCAACGCCTCTAATACTTATTTTACTGACTTCTTTCAAAAGAGGGTTGTTTATAACATCAAATAAATTAGATTCAATTTTTCTAGTAAAAATTATGTCATCAAATAAATTATTTTTATTAATTTTATAAAAATTAGCGTCGCCTGTAACAAAAATTACTTCATCTTCATAACTAAGTAAAAATCCACCTGGTTTTTGACCAGATTCATAATACTTTTCTGAATCACAACAGTTTAAATATTTATATTGTAATTCATAATTATTTTGCTTTTCAATCTTTGAATGATTCACAAATACTTTGTTATCTTTAAAAATTTGAGTAAACAATAATGTATCTTGTTTTCTTTCAAATAGTGACATTACAAAAATATTTACAAAGGAAAAAATAAAAATTATTAAAATAATTTGATACGAATTTTTAATTTTAAGTTGATTTAAAAATAAGCATCCTAAATAAAATAATAGAAAAAACAAAAGTAAGAATAATAAGTTTTGATTGTTTGAAATAAATATTGGTGTTGAAAGAGAAATACCAAAAAATGTAAGTGCAGATATTTTTTTTGATTGTGTATCTAGTTTTTTAAACGAAATTATAAGAAAACTTACAATACTAACTAGAAAGAAAAAGCCTGTATAAATTACTGAATTTTGCAATTCATCGTATCCAATTTGAAAATAGTTAAATGGTTGAGCTTGTCTTTTTAAGGAAAAGATATCAAACAAAATTGAAACAGTAACTGGTAATATTATTGAAAATTTTAATTTTTCATTTAAATTCATAAATACATTTTATTGATATACAAATCTATCCCAAGTTCCAAAAAATCTATTTTTATAATTTTTTATACCAAGTATTTTCAATGACATCAAATGTTTCAAAGGATTCTTTTACAGCTTTTTTAACACCTTCAAATCTTTTGTAATCATCTCCAACCATAATG
>MDTG01347169.1_pt1 | contig 30282 bp, 26 predicted proteins | sample 811421 | NCBI WGS metagenome assembly MDTG01 (sample SAMN05326645, study PRJNA326480) | marine metagenome | isolation source: seawater | place: Pacific Ocean: South East | collected 2011 | reverse complement strand
TCATCATGAATTCCATATATTTTAAGTTTCCAACCCTCACCTAGTTTTGCATCTTTAAATGCTTTAATAATAAGATCTATATTTTTATGTGGATGAATTCTTCCAAAATAAACAAATTGTTTTTTTTTATTATGGGTTTTATAATTACTTTTTTCAAAAGGTATTGGATTATAAATTTTTGATATTTTAGAATTTGGAAAAAATTTTTTTATAGCATTTTTTTCTTGATCTGTGATTGATACAAAAAAAGTTTTATCAGTAATTAAAAATCTGAAAAAAAATAAAAATATTCTTTTATATATATATTTAAAATAACCTGTGCTTTTTAATGCCTCATCAAGCAACATTCCATGAGGATGAATAACATAGTTTTTATATTTTAAGTTACAAATTAAAATAGATAATATTTGAATTGGAGCCCAAATACCATGTATATGAATGACGTCAAAATTTAAAATGTTTTTTGATAAATGTTTTATTTTAAAAAAAATACTTATCCAGGTTGTTAATTTAATTTTATTAATATTTATATCTTCAAATAAATCTCTCTCTGCTTTAGAAGTAATGATAGAATAATTAAATTTATAAGATTTATACAAATGTTTAGATATAAATAGAATTAATGAGGCTATACTAAAATTTTTTTTTGTTAGCTCATTGGTTATATGTACGACTTTCATATGAATTTATTATAAAAAAGCACTATGACTTAATTTTGTTTTCGATTAATCTTAGAGGAGAAAATATTAATGAAAAAATGTTATTATTTTTCTTTGATAATTCTTCTGTTAAGTATAACACGTGCTTCATATATTAATTAAATAACATGATAGAAAAGAAAATAAAATATGTTAATAAATTTTATAATAATAGTGGTTGGGTAAAAAAAAATGAGAACACCCTAGATGCAACTCTATTTGAAGATTTAAGATTTAATGCAAAAGATTACGTTTCAAAATGTCGAAAAAGATTGAAAAATTATATTCCAAAAAAGGGAAATCACATCTTGGATTTTGCCTCTGGTCCAATTCAGTACCCGGAATATCTAGAATACTCAAAAAATTTTAAATTAAGACATTGCATAGATTTTTCAAAATTAGCAATTAAAACTGCAAAGCTAAAACTTGGTAGCAAAGGAAGATATTATTGTAATGATTTTTTTAAAATTAAACTTAAGAAAAATTATTTTGATTGTATATTAAGCTTACATACAATCTATCATATTGATAAAAAATTACAGGCTAAAGCAGTAAGAAAATTAATTAATATATCAAAAAAAAATAGTCCAATAATTATAGTTTATAGCAATCCAAATACATTGATTAATATAATTAAAAAAAAAGTATTAAAAAAAAAATTTAAAAAAAATAAAACAAATTTATATTTTTTTTGTCATCCAATTAAATGGTGGTCACAATTCGATAAATCAGCTCATATAGAAATAAAGCCTTGGAGGTCTTTTTCATCAGATCATCAAAAATTAATTTTTCCAAATAATATTCTTGGTAAAATCTTATTACGTATTTTATTTATTATTGAGGAAAAATTTGAAAAATTTTTTGTGAACAATTTCCAATATTATACTGTAATTCTTAAAAAAAAATAATTAATTATCTAAAAAAAAAATAAAGCAAAAATAAATAATTATCTGAAAAAATAAAAAAAGATATGTGAAGCCAAAATAATATCCTAGTAAAGATGGTATTATTATTAAAGATTGAATAATTATGTTTGTATTTATTAAATTAAGTTTTTTAGACATAATATGATGTAGATGATTTCTGTCAGGTTTAAATGGATTTTGTTTTTTTGATATTCTCATTACAAATAATCTGATTAAATCTACTCCAGGTATAATCATAAACAAAACAATATGATCAACTTTTATGTATTCTGTTTGATTATATATTTTAATAAAAAAATACCCAAAAATAAAAGCTAAGAAATAAGATCCACTATCACCAAGAAAGGATTTATATTTATGATTCAGAATAATAAAAGTAATTAGTCCAATTAAAATAAATGAAAAAAATATATTGAAATAATCATTAATTAAAAAAAATAAAGTAAGATAAATTGAGTATAATCCAACTTGATAATTAATGCCATCAAACATATTGATTGCATTTATAAAAAGTAAAAAACACAATATTGTCCAAAAAACTGAAACATTATAAGGTAAATACAAACTGTATTCTGTGAAAGAAAATTCAATTTGTTTTATCATTAAATTCTCTGACAAAATAATTATTGGTAATAATATTAATGTAATAAATACGAATCTTCTATTAGCTGAAACATTGTATTTATCATCATAAAAACCAACTAGAAAAAATGCTAAAACAGAAATAAAAAATATAATTAAATCAATGTTTGAATCAAAAATATAAAAATTTTTGTAGTAGAATTGATCTATAATTGTGCAGATTAAAGCAAAGATAGCATTTAATGATATAATGATCCCGCCTGTTAAAGGAACTTTAGTTTTGTGAAATTTTCTAAATTTATCTGGATTATCATATAGATTAAAAACTTGAGCAAATTTTTCATTAAAAAAGTATAAAAAATAATTTAGAATTAAAATTAATAATAAATAAATCATAAATATTTATTTTTCTATACAAGCAGGAAATTTTGCTTTTTTAAGTTCAAATATATATCCATTAATCTTTCCACCTCTATTAAAAGGATTTCTTGCTTCAAATTTTCCAATATCTTTTTTATAATATTTGAGTTTACCAACACAATTTTTAAAATTATATAGCTTTGGGGGTTCATTTATAAATGACCATGTAAGAAGATAATTAGGATCTTTTTTATTTAAAACTTTTATAAAAATTTCACTTCTTTCATTTTTAAAATCTACATATGGAATAAAATCTGTTGAAATAAATTCTGATTTACCCAATGATATAGATCGATGTATTGAAAAAACTACATTTTCTGGTTTTAATTGAGTATTGGCCCATTTAAATAATGAATATCCGTTAGCATTCTGGCTAAGAACTTTATCTTTTAAAAATGGAGTTAAGCTTCCAGGAAAAAGCGAATAGATACCAAAAATTATTCCTGCAATTACAACTAAAGCTTGAGACCTACATAAAAATTCAAAAATTCTTAATTTATAAATTACACCATATCTCGCACATATTAAAAGCACCCAAAATAACGGTTCAAGAAAAGATCTTCCCATTAATTGACCATAATAATAATGAATTAGAATATATAATGATGAAATAATAATAGCAATTAAGCCTTTTATATTTTTAAAATTTATTAATAACAAATATAAAAAAGCAATTCCAACAGAATTAGTAAATTCACTAAGTTTGGTTGTAAAAAAAATTTCAATTGGATTGTTCTGTCTTCCAAAACGAACTAGATATTGTTTAAATTCTTCTAATCCAATGATATTTAAAGGTAGAGGCGAATAAATATATTGAAAAAAATTTCCTCCGAAATTGTCTACTTTCCAATTTATTACAGGAAAGTAAAAAATTAAAAAAGTAATTATAGAAATAAAAATAAAATATATTAAGTTTTTATCTTTAATTGAGTTATATAAAATAATTATACCAAGTAAAAAAGAACTTATTAAAAAATTAAATTTTACACAGACAGATACAGTCAATACTAAAATGCTAATTAAAATTTTCCACTTTTTTTCATTTAAAGTTAAATAATTTTTATTTTCAAAAAAATATAAACAAAAAATTAAGGCTGACGAACATATGTGAAACAATTGCGGTTTCACAGTAGAAGAGAGAAATAAAATTACGGGGGATGTTAAAGCTAGTAAAAAATAAAAATAATTATCACTTTTTTTAATTCTTTTAAATATTCCATAAATGCTTATTAATCCTGAGAATTGTATTAAACTTCCAAATTGTTCAGATCCAAAATATAAACCAATAGCAATTAAAATTTCTCCAGATCCCGAGAGTAAAGAATGAAAATGAGTTATGTCCGCAATATACACTCCTGTTAATAATAATTTTTTTGCAACAACATAATGATATCCTAAAGAGTCTCCATGAGTATTTGGTGATAATGAAAGTAAGAAAAATAAAAAAAGAGTTATTAAAACTAAAATTTCATCCCATTTTTTTTCCCTTAATTTAATTTTTTTAATAATAATTTTTTTTTTTAATTTCCTAATAATGTTAAATATACCAAAAAAAAATATTCCTAAGCTCAAAAATGGTAAATAATTAATATTTTGACTTAAAAGTATAAGTGGGTAAAAAATTAATAAAATTAAATTTACTGAAATAAAAATTTTTTGGTACTTGATATCACTAATTTGACTAATAATATTATTTACTGGTTTAATTTTAAATATGAAAGTACCTACTTGATTTAAACCAAAAATTAAAATTAAAGAATATAGGATGTGCAAGAAGTGATATTTATTTGCTAATTCTGTAAAAATCATTTTAAATTTTATTTATGAAAATTAAACTTATAAGAGCTAAACTTTTCATCTCTCGTTTTAAAGATATTTATAATATTTAATTTTGAGAACATATTTAATAATTTTTTTGGGTAAGCAAAATTTAATCAAAGTCTTTATAAACTCAAAAATTTTAAAATAAATAAGAAAAAAAATTTTTGAATAAGATTTATTTTTATAAAAAATTTTGATATTTTCATTTAATACTTTCTGCCTGTTGACATCGGATTGTCCAAAAGCCTCTACTTTTGATATTGGCCCGTTATATCTAAAAAAATTGATTTTTTTTAAATAAGAATTTAAGAAAAAATTAAAATCTGAAGAAAGTTTATATTTTAAATTAAATTTATTTTTTTTTAAATATTTTAATTTTACCAATGTGGACTGATGACAAAAAGGCATAGTAACAGTATTTTTTTTGAAGTAATCACATTTTTTATAAACTTTTAAAAAATTATGATCTATCAGAGTATCTCCAAAAATAATATCATATTTACTTAGATTTTTTTTTGAAATATTTTCAAGCACAAAATTGTTAAAAAAAACATCCCCAGAATTCATAAATATAATCCACTGACCTTTGCTCAATAAAACACCTTTGTTCATTGCATGATAGATACCTTTATCTGTTTCTATAAGATATTTTGAAATATATCTTTTTTTCTTAAATATAATTTTTTGTGTACCGTCATTACTCTTTCCATCTATAACTATAATTTCAAAATTTTTAAATTTTTGTTTTAAAACAGAATTTATTGTTTTAATAAATTTTTTTTTTGTGTTTAAACTTACAATAATAATTGAAACTTTAAAATTATATTTCATTAATTGGCTGTTGTTAAAACTTTTTTATAAACGTCAATTGTTTTCAATGCACATTTTTCCCATGTAAATTTTTTTTTTATTTTATCGGATGATTTTAAAAGTTTTTCACGAATACGATTGGAATATAGAATTTTTTTAATTGTATGATTTAAATTTTTTATATTGTTAGGTTCAAAATAATAACAACTATTCCCAAGTATTTCTTTGAGAACTGGAATATTTGAACACGCAACCGGACAATTATTATTTAACGCTTCAAGTGGTGGTATACCAAATCCTTCTTGTAACGAAGGATATACAAATAAAGATGCTCTCATAAATAAATATTTAAGAACTCTATCATTTGACTGAATAAAATGAATATTATCAATATTTAAGAACTTCTTTTTATATTTATCTAGTTCTTGGTTAGTTATTTTTTCACCTCCAAAAACTATTAGATCATAATCTTTTTTGATTTTATTATTTAAATTATAGGCCTTAATTAAATTTTCAAAATTCTTATACCCCGCTCTACTTCCAACATACAAAATAAATTTTTTTTTTATATCAATTTTAAGAGGTTTTATTTTTTGCATATGATTGCCACCTAAATAAACTACAGATATTTTTTTTGGCCTAATCCCAAAAAATTTAATTAATTTTTTTTTTGTATTTTTTGAGATTGCTATAATGTGATCGACTTTATTGCATATTTTTAATTTTTGCATTGAGGTTTTATCTTTTTTAAAATTTTTAGAATATTCTTCGTGTATCATATCGTAAACTGTCAAAATATATTTCTTCGATTTATCTGCTAAATCAAAATTATTATAATATGTCAGATGAACAATATCTGGTTTGTAATATGTTAAATATTTTTTAAAAAATATGTTATTTAAAAAAAATTTATTTTGAAAAAATTTAAGTTTATATTAATTCCAAATATATTCTTTGATTTAAGTTCGTTAATATATTTATTTATATAAAGTGGAGCATATATTTTATTTCTTATTTTCTTTTTATTTAATAACTTAATTAAATTAAAAAAATAATTTGAAATGCCTCCGTATTTCTGAAGAAAGAAAATTTGATGATCAAATAAAATTTTCATTAATTAAACTTCAACTAGTTCTAGTTCTTTTAATATTTCTATTTCCTCATTTAAGTTCTTAAATGAAAGTTCCCCTTTTTTATCCCTTGACTCTCTAAATTTTCCATACCTAAAACATTTTTCAATTGTTGTTTCTTGAATTTGATTGTTTAGTAAATTTTTTTTAACAAAAAAAGCATTGTTTCCAGCTTTATTGGTACCAACTAATTTAAAATTTTTCGACTCTGCTAATTTACATAAAGCTTTTAAAGATGCACCATAGTAAAGCATTGAGAAATGAAATTTTTTTCTATCAAATTGAGGATGGTATGGAACTGTAACAGATCTATTTTTACCAAATCTAGAATTATATTCAATTATTACAATTTGAGGATCTACTTCTTCTATACTTTTCCAGATCCAATAATCATTACCATCAACATCTATTGACAATATACCTAAACTTTTTTGTTTAAATTTATCTTTTAATATTTGATTTATATTTTCTGATGTAATGTGAGAATATTCAGCTTTTAAATCATGTCTCCAATAATAATAATGATTTTTAATTTCTTTGATATTTTTTTTATCATTATCTAAAATAAGACCACTCCAATTATTATTTTGTAAAATAAATCTAGTATTAGACTCTAAATAATTTTCTACACCGAATTCAACAAAATTTTTTGACTCTATATTTAAATTATTGATTAGATAATTTAGTATTCCATCCTCGCCCCATTGAGAGAAAACACTAAATTCATAATCATTAATATTTTTAGATTGAAAATTTCTACTATTAATAATTAATTTTGCGTTAAGCAAAATATCCTTTTCTTTTTTTTCTAAACTTCTTAGATTTATTTTGTGAAGTATTTTTCCAAATAAAAACTTAAGTAATAATCTGATTATTTTTTTCATTTAATAAATAATTTTCCTTTAATTTTATTTCGTAAATTATCTTTTATTTTTTCCATTATTACTCTTGATGTTTTTGTATAAAAATTTGCATTTAATCTTAAAATATCTATTCTTGGAAATGGATTTTTATTATTAAATAATTGATTTCTATGATCAATAAAATCATTTATTTTTTTTTTACCAATTTTTTGTTTTTTTTGTATTAAGTGTTCTCCTAACAGAAGATAATCTATATCCATTTGATTAAAAGAATTTAAAGCATCTTCTACAGAGTTAACCATTGCTTCTCCTCCTATATTAAAACTGGTGTTTATTAAAACTGGTATTTTTGTAATCTTCTTAAATTCAGATAATATCTTAAAAAAAATTTTATTATTTTTATCAACAGTTTGAACTCTAGCTGTATTATCTCTATGAACCACACCTGGCATAAATTTTCTAAATTTCTCAATTGTACCACAAATAAATAACATGAATTCAGAACTAAAATTTAACTTAAAGTATTTTTTATAGTCTTCATTCAAAACTATTGGTGCAAATGGTCTGAAAGGCTCTCTTATTTTAATCTTTAAATTCAGCTCCTTTTTTATATTTTTGTCTAATGCATTAGCTATAATTGATCTCGAGCCTAATGCTCTTGGGCCAAATTCGCTTTTACCCGAATAAATTGCAAATACTTTATTATCACTTAATTCTCTAGCAATAAATTTATAAACACTTTTGCATTTAACAAAATCTAAATTTAAATGAAGTTTTTTTTTAATATAATTTTTATTTTTTATCCCCTCATCTTCATAACCAAGAAATACTTGATTTACTTTTTTTCTTTTTAAAAAATTATTTTTTTGCATAACAATGTATTGAGCAGCTCCGACAGAAGTTCCATCATCACCAGAAGCTGCATAAACATAAACATTTTTGTAGTTACTGTTATTTAAAATTTTATTATTCATCAATCCATTTAGTGCTACACCCCCAGATATACATAAATTTTTTGATCTATTTTTCTTATATGCCCACTTTGCTAGGTTAAGTCCAATTTTTTCAACTGTTGTTTGTATTGATTTTGCAAAATCAAAATGAACTTGTTTAAAATTATTATTAATTGGTTTTTCAATCAAATTTAAAAATTTATTTGTAAAATTTAATTGTGGATATTTTGTATCTTTAAAAAATTTTACATCTAAGTATGGGTTTTTATTTAATATGAGTGTCCCATTATTTTTCACTCGAAAACATTTATTCAAATATTTTAAGAATTTATTTTTTCCATAAGCCGACATTCCCATAACTTTGTATTCATCACCTATTTTGTAATTTAATGCAAATGTTGCAATTTGATAAAAATATCCAATGCTATAAGGCCAAGTTGTTTTAGATATTTCTTTAAGAGTATTTTTTTCAGCTTTAAATATTGTAACAGTATCTTCCTCACCTTGACCGTCCATAACTAAAATATTTGACTCTTCAAAACCTGAATTAAAATATGCACTTACTGCATGAGCAATATGATGTCTTACATTAGTTAATTTTATTCCTGGCAAAAATTTATCTAAAATTTGATTTATCTTTTTATATTTTATCATTGAATTAAAATGATAAGTTAAAAATTCAAATATTTTTTTTTTATCTTTTTTTGCTAAATTGATAAAATTTAATTTTAAAAAATCATCAATAAATTTAGAATTAAACTCTATATTAAAAAATATTTTTTTTTTTTTTAAAAAATTTATAAATTCTGTAGTATTTTTTTTATTATTAAATATTGAATTTATAATTCTATAAAAATTATCACCTAGAAAATAATCAGGATCATAAGCAACAGCAGCTTCTTTTATAGAATAATTATTTTTTTTTGCATATTTCAAACATTCATTAATCGTATAAAATGGAATATGATGATCGCTTTTTATATTAGAAAATCTTTCTTCAGCAGAAGCATAAACAACTTTTCCAGTGTTACAATCTACTAAACATGCAGAAGTATCATGAACTAGTGAACAGATGCCAATAATGCCTTTTTTCATTTTACAATTAGTGTTTATAATTAAAAATGTTATAGTTCTATAAATCAATAAATAAAGTAATAATTATCTAATGAAATATACATCTATTTTTCTAATCATATTTTAATAATTTAATCTAATGCAATTTAATATTCCTATAGCCTACTTTATTTTTAATAGACCAGATTGTACTAAAAAATCTTTTTCTATAATTAGAGATCAAAAACCAAAAAAATTATTAATCATAGCGGATGGAGCAAGATCTGGAAATTTGGATGACAAAAAAAAATGTAGTGAATGTCTTAAAATAGTAAGTCAAATAGACTGGCCATGTGAGATTAAAACGAACTATTCAAAAGTAAACTTAGGTATGAAAGAAAGAAATATTACAGGTTTAAACTGGGCTTTTTCTTTTGAAGAAGAACTCTTAATTTTAGAAGATGATAACTTACCTATAGATGAATTTTTTAAATTTGTTGAAAAAGTTGCACCTATTTATAGAAACAATGAAAAAATTTTTCAAATAACAGGCGTAAATTGGCAAGATAACAATATTAGAGGAAATGCAAGTTATTACTTTTCAAAATATAATAACTTATGGGGATGGGTAACGTGGAAACGTAATTGGCAAAAATATGATGTTAAAATTTCAGCATGGCCTGATTATAAAAAATCAGATAACTGGAAAAAGAAATGTCCTAACAGTGTAGAAAGATATTATTGGGAAAAATTATTTAATGAATATCATTCGAAAGAAATCAATTCTTGGGCATATGCCTGGTTGTTTAGTGCTTTTTATAATAATAGGCTCACAGTAACTCCAAATGTAAATTTGGTTAAAAATGTTGGGCTACATGGTGATGGCACACATGAATTTGAAAATAAAAATTCACTTATGAAGCCATATGGACAAATTAAATTTCCATTAATTCATCCAAAAGGTATTGAAGAAAATTTTGAAGCTGACGAGTATACTTTTAATAATATTTTTGGTGGAAAAGAAATGAAAAGTATAAAAGGTCAATTAAAAAATTATTTAAAAAAATTATTATTTAATAATATTTAATAATTTTTTTGAAATACTAAAACTGCTAACCCATTTACCAGAAAAAATAGAAATAATATTATCTGTTAATGTACACTCACTTAATCTTTCATCTGTTTTTTCCTTATTTTTTTTTGTACATCTAACAACGTAAAAAGATGATTTAAATTCTAAATTATCCATTCCATTAAAATATTTAATAAAATCATCTTTAATATATTGAAACTTTGAAAAACTTTTTCTGTCATTATAATAATTATTTATTAATTTAGAAAATTTTTTTCCGAAATCTGGCTTGTTATTTATTATTGTTTTGTGCACTGAATTACTTACATGTCCTAGAACTGATAAATTTAGATTTTTATAAGGATCAATACACATAAAATTACCATCAAGAACGACAAAACTTTTTTTTTTAAAATTTTTTGGAGTTTTTACAATAATCTTTTCAACTAATTGATATTTATTATGAGATTTTAATTTTAATATCTTATTATTGTTTTCATAAGTTGACACAACAACATAATCATATTTTTTTTTGAACTCTGATGTCAAATTCACAAAATTATTTAAATGAACATTTACATTTAAATTTTTTAAATATTTTTTTGATAATTTTCTTATAATATCAATGTTAATGAGACTTTCATTTACTTTGACAATCCCTTCAACCATATTTTTTTTGAAATTCTCGTTATTTATAATTTCAAAATCTAGATGATTTTTTTTTAATACTTTTAAATAATCATTAAAATTAGTTTTGCTGTTATTTTTAGCTATTGCATAATAATTATCAGAAATAATTTTAGCTTTTTTAAAATATTTATTAAATTCATTATAACTATCTAAACACTCACGTATTGTATCCTCAGATCTAGGATAGTGATAACCTCTGTGCCATCTAAATTGATTTTTTCCTGAAGCTCCCATTAGAAGTTCAGAATTTTTTTCAAATAAATCTACTTTAGAATTTGAGAACTTCTCTTTTATTTTTATAGCACTTGAAATTCCAAATAATCCACCACCAATAATTGCAATATTCATAATTTGAATTCTCTATTGATTTATTAAGACGCCATTTTTTATTTTAAATATTTTATTGCATACTTTTAGTGTATTTTCTCTGTGAGATACTATTATTAAAGTTTTATCTTTATACTCATCATTGATCATTTTCATTATTGAAGTTTCTGTCTCATAGTCTAATGCGCTAGTTGCTTCATCTAATATTAAAATTTCAGCTTCTCTATAAAGGGCTCTTGCTATACCAATTCGTTGTTTCTGACCTCCCGATATTCTTGAGCCTCTTTCTCCAACTAGTGTATTTAAACCATCAGGCAATTCAGCAACTAATTTATCAAGTTTAGAAAGTTTTATTACCTTGGTGATAAGGTCTCTATCAAGTTTTTTTTCTGAACCAAAAACAATATTATTTTCTAAAGTATCGTCTAATAAAAAGATTGACTGTGATATATAGCCGATTTTTTGTTGCCATTTTTTTAAATTATTAAAAATGCTTTTGTTATCTACTTTAATGTCTCCTGATTTAATTCTTAATAATCCAGTCAACAAATCTATAAATGTTGATTTTCCCGACCCTGTTGAGCCTATTATTCCTATTTTATCTTTTTTAAAAAATTCGAAATTAATATCATTTAATATTTTAATTTTTTCATCATAATAGAATGAAACATTTTGAATTGTTATTTTTTTATCAAATTTTAGTTCATTTTTATCGAGATTAATTTCATTTCTTTCATTTGTTTCATTTGTTACAATTTTTAATTGGTCTTTTAATATTTTAAGTGTCGGCTTACCATATTTAATATTTTGTATGGCACCCATTATTCTTGTTGCTGAAGGCAGTATTCTAAAAGTTGCAGCACCAAACACTGCAACAACGCCTATTATAACATCATTTGGTAAAGCCTGTATTTTCAAAGTTAAAATTAAAATACTTATTGAACAAACTGTTAGAAGTTCAAGTGAAAATCTAGGTAAACTCATTATTGTGCCGTAAATATAATTTACTTTACTAGTTTCAAATATAGTTTTTTTAAAATAATCTGAAAACTTATTCTCAATATTAAGAAATTTAATTTCTTTAATCCCTTCAAAGCCTTGCATCAAACTTTGAAGATTATATTTAGCCAAGATCTGTCTATTTTCACCAAGATTCTGGAGCCTCTTTTTCAAAAAAAATAAAAATATCAATCCAGACATTACAAAAAGTATAAAAATAAAAAAAGCTCCAAGTGGCTCGAAAATTATTAAAAAAATAAGTAAAGAAATTGATACCAAGCACTCTAAAGTAAGGACAGCGGTTGCCAATAATACGTTAGAACAAAATAAGTTTACTTCAGATGCAATATTTCGGATTAGTTCAGAGGAATTATTTTTTAAATGGAAGTCATAGTTTTTTTTTAAATAATTAAGAAATAGTTTATGAGCTAATTTGGCCTGTAATTCATATGTAAATTTGTTTTGTTTATAGGAAATTAAAATTAAAAATATAATCTTTACTAAAAAAGCTATAAAAAATATTAAAATACCAAAAATTAGTAATGACTCTTTGTTGTCTAGGCCAATAATGTTCATTAAATTTTCAATAAATTGATGGCTTAGATTATTTTGACTATCTAAAATTAATGATACCAAGGGGATAATTAAACCAATTGATAATGTCTCTAAAAAAACACCCACAAGCATTAATAGCAGCAATACCAAAGCTCTTTTTTTGTATGTGTTATCGAGAATTTCCCAAATTTTTATATATAAATTCATTAGATAAAGTCTGTTTTTTTTGATGCTTTTTTATTTAACCAAATAAAATTTTTGTCAAAGGCAATAGGTGCATGTTCTCTGGTCATTTTCATATCTTTGGATTTATAAAATTTATCTAATGATTTAAAAAGATAAGAATTTCTTTGAGAATCTAATTGTTCAAGCCAAAATTTATATACCAACGGATCATTATGGCCTGAAAATTTTCCCAAATTATACTTCTTAAGTTTTCCCCAGACATCTGCAAAATCTTTCCAAAATATAAAATTATTCAAAAATCTCATAAAATAATATTCAACGATCTCCTTTTTTTTAATCTTTACCTTCAATTTTGGAATGGAGGAAATAAGTTTATTGTAGTGTTTTTTATTTTTTGCATTTAAATTAAAGTTATAAGCTATCCCTGGATAACATTCACAACAATTAATTACTGGAATACCGTAGTAAGCATACTCAAATCCTATGCTACCATAAACTGTTAAGACACATTTTACACCAGCAGATAATAATTGTGTGTGTGTTGTATTTGTTGGTAATAGATTAAATTTTGGGTATTTTTTTACAAAAAATTTAATTGTTTCAATATTAGCATCGTACTGTGAAGGATGTACCTTTAACAACCATTCATAATCATATTGATTTGTTTTTTTTCCTAAAAATTCCAGCCATTCATAAAAATCATCAAAAATAAAATCTCCAAAACAATGTGGACTATCATCAAAACTGTGTAGTGCGACTAAAACTTTTATTTTTTTTGATGTTTTATTATTTTTTATTTTAATTCCTTTTTCAAACATATGTTTGGCAGGAGCATTTATCATTTTATCTATAGTTTCATTTCCTTCAAATCTATAATTTAATAATTTTTGTGCTTCTTTGTGATATTTTTTTTGCAAATTATTACTATAATTTTTAAATTTTTTTTTAAGAAAATGACATTCAAAATTTTTTAAATAATTTTTTTTAGTTAATCGTATTGATTGGGTTGGATTTACTTGAAAACATTCAATATTTTCGCTTAGACCAACTCTCGTAGACATTGCTGTATAATATGTTGGGTGGCTTGCAATAATAGATTTAACTTTATTATTTTTAAAATAATTTTTCCAATAAAAAAATAGAAGAACACCTTTTATAAAATGTTTTTTTAAATCATTTGAAGTTAATTCGATTGTGGGTTTTTTATATTTAGTAAGATAATCGTCATAAATTAAATCTCCTATTCTAACTTTATCTATTTTAAAAAATAATAGTTCTTTTTTAGATTTTATTTTATCAAATTTTTGTTCAGCAAAAATTATAATTTCATTTTCTTGTTTTTGTGAAAGATTATAAAAAAGTAATTCATCTGAGCCAAATGATTTATGTATAATTTTATGAGGAATTAAAATTATATATTTGATAATTTTTATAAAAAAATTGTGTAGATGTGGATAAAAAGATACAATTTTAGCATTGTGTTTTTTTGATAAAAATCTTGCAAAGTATAAAAAGTTTATATGCGAAGGATAAAATGGAAACAGTTCAATTAGAACAATATCTTTCTTTTTTTTAAGTTTATTATCTTTAAAAGTTTTTGCCCAATTTAAAAATTTAAAGTACCAATTTATTCTGCTTAAAAAAATATGCATTCTATTAATCATAAAATTAATTATATTTTATCTAAATTTTGCCAAACTTTTTTAAAAACATTAATAATTGAGTAAACTTCTCTATTGGATAACTCATATAGACACATTGTAAATCCAATAAATGTTTTGGTGTGTAATTTTTCAGCAACAGGACAAATTCCTCTTGCATATCTAATTTTACTTAATTTTTGATTTTGCTTCCACGGAAACCCTTTAGAGCCATATGCAATTTTTTTTTGAAAAATAGGTAATAAATGTAAATTTGAATATCCACTCAAAATTCCATCTAGTCCTTCTTTTTTTAAAGCATTGATTAATTTTTCTCTTTTCACTTTAATTATTTCAGTATTTAAAATTAATGGGTATACGTAATAAGCGTGAGTTGAATTTTTTTCAACAATGGGGGTTCTTAGACCTTTAAGATTGCTCAATCCTGAATTTAAAATTTTTGCTATTTTTTGCCTTCTTGTCACTTTTTTTTTAAGTTTTTTTAATTGCTCTATTCCAATTGCACATTCAATTTCACCCAACCTAAAATTATATCCAATTATATTTACTAAATTTTTTTTATCTTCTGTTTGTATAACTGCCTCTCCATGATTTCTTATCAATAGTAATTTTTTGTAAATTTTTTTATTATTAGTGACTACAATTCCACCTTCGCCAGTATGAATATGTTTGTGATAATTTAAACTAAAACCTCCAACATCTCCTAAAGTTCCTGCGAACTTGTTTTTATAGAAAGTATACGGTGCCTGTGCTGTATCGGTTATAATTTTTAAATTATATTTTTTTGCAATTTTTTTAATTTCATCGAAATTATGTGGGTGACCAAAAATATCTATTGACATTATAGCCTTTGTTTTATTAGTGATATTCTTAATCACAGATTTTGGATCAAGATTAAAGGTTTTGTCCTCAATATCTGCGAAGACTGGAATAGCATTCCAATGAAGAATAGACATTGCGCAAGCTGACATAGTCCAGGGCGATAGGATAATTTCATCACCTGGTTCTATATCTAATGCTCCAACAGATGCAATTAAACCTGATGTCCATGAGTTTACGGTGACAGCATACTTTACATTGAAGAATTTTTCACATTTTCGTTCAAATTTTTTAACATATTTTCCACCATAAAATGCTTTGGTATTTGCCCCCACAAAATCAGATAGAATTCCAGTTTTAACAACTTTTGAAGCTGCCTTTAACTCCTCTTTTCCTATGGAGTTATATCTAGCAAATTTTTTAGTTATGGTTTTTTTACCACCATGAATAAAAAGTTTATTTTTTTCCATATATTTTTTTTGTAATAGAATTCATAATTTTTAATGTCTTAAAAGCTTGTGTTCCTGAACACAACCTATATTTTTTATTGTTAAAAAAAGCAATTAATTCATAGTAAAAATTCTTCTGATATATTTTCATTTTATTTTTTATATCAATTTTTTTATAAAATAATTTGCTTCTTTTGGTTCCAATACGTTTGATCGAAATACTTTTTCCACCTGATAAATAATAGATGATTTTATTTTTTAATCTAATTTTTAAAAAGTCCTTAAAATTATCATTTTCTAATGGAATGAATTTTACTTTAGCTTTATTAAATATTATTTCACAATACAATTTAAGATCATAAAAATTAATTTTTTTGATTTTTTTTACAGCAATTATTTTTTTTAAATCTCCAAACCAAAATTCTACTAAATTTAAAAAATGTGAACAATTATTATAAAAACCTTTCGTATAATAAACTTCACAAATTGCATCATTTTTTTTTGTATATTTTTGTATAATATTTTTAATTCGTATTGTTGCTGGATCAGAAATTCTAATATAATTTACAAATAAATTAATATTTTTTTTTTTTACATTTTTTTATAATTTTATTTAATTCTTTATAATCAAAACCAAAGGGCTTTTCACAGATTATAGTTTTAATGCTTTTTTCAGTAATAATTGTCTTGATGATTTGTAAATGTGTTTCTGTTGGAGTTGCAATTATTGCTATATCTGGTTTCTTATTTAACGCTAATTTTAAATTGGTAAAGGTATCAACTTTTTTATAAATTTTCTTAAATGAATTAATATTATAAATATTTTTATCAACACCTCCGATAAGTTTTAGGTTTTTATTGTAAAAAATAGCTTTTGCATGAGATAAAATTTTTTTTTCATTTTTTAAATTTTTATCATATTTAAATCCTATTTTTCCTAAACCAACCAACAAGCATGAATAAACCGAATTTTTCATCATACCAAATTTCTTAAGTATCTTATTTGTTTAAATGGAAGTAAGCTTTTTTGCTTTGTTGGAATGCTACATAAGACATCTTTTTTAGCTTCTAAAGCAATATGCAAAGCTAAAGTATTACATCCAACAACGACCTCTGAATTTTTAATTTCATTTAATAAGTTCTCTGAATTACACACTTTAATATTATAATTATATTTTTTTAAAATTTTATTGTATTTTCTTAGATTTTCTGATGGATGTATTTTTAATCTAATTTTAAAATCTTTATATACAAATTTTATTTTATCTAAAAAAAAAGATAAACTTGAAAATTCATCATAATCATATTTATTAAGTTTGATTTTTTTTTTTACCTTAGACGTTGGTTCAGTTACATAAAGTATATTTACTGTTTTTGGTAATTTTTTTTTTTTTTCATATTTTCCTTTAATTTTTTTCTTTACATAATTTAAATAGTAATTTGTTTTCTTTTTAACCCTAATATTAAATGTTTTTTTTGCAATTTTGTAAGCCGTTTCATCTCCTACCCAAATTTCATCTGGTAAATAATATTTTTTATTTTTTAAAAAACGTTTTTTATAATTAACCCAATGATCTAAATAAGCTATTACCTTTGTACTCTTAAGTCTTGTTGCCTTTATAATTTGTATATGAATATCTGACTGCCACCCTGTTCCACAAATATAAAGTTTGGTTTTTTTTAAACTTTCCTTCAAAGAAATTGTTTTGAACTTTCCTAAATTTTTTTTGAAAATTTTTTTAGCAGTACCTTTTAATAAATAATTATATTTATTTTTGTTTTTTTTTGCAAAAAAACTCAAAATTTCTGAAGCTCCAGCATCGCTTGCAACAATTGTTTTCATAAAATTAGCTTTTTCTTTTTACTTTTTGGTTAATTTTAACCCAATTTTTTTTTTTATATTTCAAAAGATTTACAATCTCTCTGCATCCAAAATATCCAATTTTTTTTTTTTACAAAATACTCAATTATATTTTTTATAAGTTTAAAATCAGAAATTTCATCTAAACTAACTGATAATTCTGGCCAGTATGTTGATTTACTAGCCCTGTAGTTTTTTACTTTAAATTTTTTTTGATTATGATTTGTATACAAAGTAACGTGCTCTTTATAAAGTTTTGAAGAGCCATATTTCAATGATTTTTGTAATAATTTTTGCTTAATTATAACTGCATCCATTCCTCTTGGAAATGATTTGACAAAACTGTTTGTTACACAATCATACTTATATCTTTTATGAACTTTTATCATTTTGGAAATTATATATGGATCTAAAATTGGATTATCACCACAAATACTAACAATATTTTTAACTTGAAATTTTTTACTTGCTCTTACAACTCTCTGTAAAACATTATTTTCACTACCTCTATAAAAATTTAAATTTTTTTTTTTTGCAAATTTAACTAGTAAATTATCTTTTTTATTTTTTGTTGTTGCTATAATTATTTGATCTATTTCTTTAATTACTTTCAACCTATCTATTAAATAATCAATAATAGGTTTGTTTAAAATTTTTTTCATCATTTTACCAGGAAGTCTTGAGGAGTTCATTCTGGCCTCAATAATTGCACTATATCCAAATTTTTTATTTTCTTTTTTTTTCATCTGTGTACATGATAAATAAAATTTTTTTCAATTTGTTTAAATCCTATTTTTTTATAAAACCTTAAAGCAGATAGATTATTTAATTCTGTACCAACAATTATATCTTTTTCGGGATACTTTTTTAGTATGTGATTGATAATGCCTTTTGCAAAACCTTTTCCTTGATATCTTTTATTGCTGACTGTTAAATCAATTATAATTTTTTTTCTTTCTTTTTTAATTATAATACAACTAACAACTTTATTGTTTGAATTTACAATACAATATACTTCTTTTTTTTTTGTTTTAATTGAGTCAATTACCCATTGATAGAAAATTTTATTTACTATTTTTTTTGAAATTAATCTATCTGACCCAAATCTTGAATATAAAAAATTATTTTTTACTAAATCGAATAATGATTCCTTAAAATTCCTTATAGACTTTAATTGAATTATATTTTTTAATTTTTTCTTATCTTTAAGAATTTTTTTTTTTTAAAAATAATTTAATACCAATAGCTACTAAATTATAATCCCTATTATATTTAATTTTTTTTATTGATTTATATGTATAAAATGATTTTGCTTTAAGTTTATTTATAGGAGTTAACTTACTTAATTTATAACAATTTTTTTTTAATAATTTTGTTAACCAAATATCTTTCTTTTTTACTATCATTAATTATTTTATAAAATCTCTAATTAATCTTATCATTCTGACCGAACGTAACCCATTCTATAATTTTATCTGTTATCCACACAAACTCTGATAAAAACAATTTTTTTCTTGCTTTCACTATTATTTTTTAGCATTAATTTCTCGTAATGAAATTAAATAATTTTTGTATCAGTAATAAAGCTTCACTTATAAATTGTTTAAACCTATTTAAAAAAAATCATATTGGTGAAGCAATCGTTGTAGGTTCAACTAATAAAATGCTTGGTATAATAGCTGAGGCTGATATTCGAAATTTAATAATTCAAGGATTTAATATTAAAGATAAAATTGGTGATAAATACAATAAAAAACCTATTTTGATTAAAGATAAATTTACAGATGGAAATAAAATCAAATTATTATCTGATCCTGAATTTCAAAACAAACAACCACAAATTATTCCTATAATTGATAAAAAATATAAATTAAAAGATATATTAGTTTGTGATGAGATGCGTCTAATCTCAGATAAAAAATCAACAAAAACAAAAAAGAATATAAAAAAAATTTTAATTATCGGTGGTGCTGGGTATATAGGAAGTTTATTGACAGAAATTTTAATTAAAAATGATTATAAAACAGTAATATTTGATAAATTTATCTATTCATATGATAGCTTAGCAAAAATAAGAAAAAATAAAAATTTAGAGATTATCAAGTCTGATACTAGAGATATTGCGGCTTTATATATGGCAATTAAAGAAGCAGATGCTGTTGTTCATTTAGGGGAATTAGTTGGCGACCCAATGTGTAGTATAGATCCTGATCTTACTTATTCAATAAATTATCTTGCAACAAAAAATATATGTAACATTTGTAAAGATCTGGGTGTAAATAACTTTATTTATGTTTCATCATGCTCTGTTTATGGAGCCCAAACTAATTCTGGAGATCTTGTAGAGCAAAGCTCACTAAATCCACAATCTGTTTATGCTAAATTAAAAATTTTTTGTGAGAAAGCTATTTTGGAAGCTAAATCAAAAAATTTTAAACCCTGCATATTAAGATTAGGAACTGTGTTTGGAATTTCTTATAGACCAAGATTTGATTTGGTAATTAACGTATTAACAGCAAATGCTTTCAAAAATAATAAGATTATTATTAATGGTGGTAATCAGTGGAGACCATTTGTTCACGTTTATGATGTCGCTAATACTATTAATATGATTATAAATAAAAATTTTGAAAAATGTTCAGGAGAAATTTTTAACATATCATCATTTAATATGAAAATTTCATCAATCTCAGATTACTTAAAAAAAATAATTAAAAAACTAAAAGTTAGAACTTTAGTTAATAATCCTGATAAAAGAAATTATCAAGTAGACTCATCAAAAGCAATTAAAGCGGATATTTTTAAACCAAAAAGAAAGCTTGAAGATGGAATTGATGAAATGATTGATTTTCTTAAAAAGAAGAAAAATTTCGATCATAAAAATAAAAAATATATAAATTACCTAAATTTAGATAAATTTTAAGTGAAAAAATATAATCTATCATCTGTAAATATAAATAATAAAGATATCAAATCTGTTATTAAAAATTTAAAAAGTGGATGGTTAGCTTACGGAAAAAAATCAATTGAACTTGAAAAATTAATAAAAAAAAAATTTGGTTTTAAAAATGTAATTTTATCTAATTCATGTACAAATGGTATTCATGCTTCATTAATTGCGAACGGTTTTAAAAAAGGAGATGAAGTACTTACTAGTCCATTTACTTTTATTTCTACAATTAACACTTTATTTCATCTTGGTGCAAAAATTACACTTTGCGATATCAATTTAGATGATTTCAATATTTCTAACAACGATATTAAAAAAAAACAAAGCAAAAACACAAAATTTATTCTTCCTACTCACTATGGTGGGAATCCTATTGATATTAATATTCTTAAATCATATTTAAAAAACAAAAAAATTAAAATAGTAGAAGATGCAGCAACAGCGTTAGGCTCTAGAATAAACAAAAAATTTTGTGGCTCATATAAAGACTCGGTTTCTATTTTTAGCTTATATTCTAATAAGATAATAACATCAGCAGAAGGTGGTATAATTGCAACTGATAACAACATGTTAGCAAAAAGGATTAAAAATTTAATTTCTATGGGTATTACAAGAGAAGCTTGGTCAAGAGCTAATGAAAAAAATTCATGGGAGTATGACTTAAAAGTACCTGGATTTAAATATAATTTTACAGACTTACAATCAGCTTTAGTTATTAATCAAGTTAGAAGAATAGATAAATTAATTAAAAAAAGAGAAATATTAAGACAATCATATATTAAAAATCTTTCTTTAGTTTTAAAAGAAAAATTAATTTATATTCAAAAAATAAAAAAAGATACAAAAACATCAAATTACATATTTCCGATTTTAATTAATATCCAAAAATTAAAAATAGATAGAAATGAGTTCATTAAAAAGTTAAAAGAAAAAAATATTTTTACAAGTGTTCACTATATACCTTGTCACAAATTTAGTTTTTATAAAAAATTATTTAAAAAAGAAAAACTTCCAAATACTAATTTTGTCTATGATAGAATTGTATCATTGCCATTTCATAATAATTTAAATGTATCTGATATTAAAAAAATTAGTTCAATAATTACAAAAATTATTTTAGATAATGCTTTATAAAAGGATATATAATTTCTTAAATTTTATTAAATATTTATCAAGAAATTTTTACTTTTGATTGATTATATTTCTTCACAAGTATAAATGACATCCATAAAAAAAATGAATCCTTCTGCTAAATTTCTAAATCCATCATTTCTAATTCCGTAAAGTCTATAATTATTAATAAATAAATGTTTTTCAATCTCATAAAATGAATGTCTTCGTTCATATTGGTCTGAAAAACAGATTTCAGTTTCAATATTTTTAATAATATTTCTTTTTAAACTTTCTTTAGCACCTTCTAATACTTTGTCTTCACTACCTTGAGTGTCAATTTTAAGTATATCAATATGATCTATATTATTTAATTTTACATAATCATCAATAGTGGTTACTGGAGTTTCTTGTGTTCTAACAGTAAAGTTTTCTGGTAAAATTTTTAGTTTTTCACTTCTTATTTTTAACCATTCTGAATTTTTATTTACTTTATAAAAACTTGAACAATCAGACTTCGCATTAATATAAAGAGTTTTGTGCTCCTTCTTTTCACCCAACGCAAAGTTATTTAATTTTATTTTATTATCATCGCCATATTTTTTTGAGAGTATTGAAAAATCTTCTTTAATTGGTTCAAAGGAATGTATTTCTAAATTTTTAAATAAATTTTTAAATCTATCAATGGATTGCCCTGTACTAGCTCCAACATCAAAAATGATATTATTTTTTTTGTTATTGTTTAAAATTAAATGTATTTCATCGAATGATATTTTTTTAAATGAAAGTTTTCTAGACACCTCAAGATTAACAAATTTTAAAAAAAAATTTACAATTTGTTTAATAAAACTTCTCACTTAATTATTTCTTTTATAAATATCTAAAATTAGCTGGGTTAAATCTCTATTTAAAATATTTATCATTTTTATTTTTTTTTATTAATTATACATTACAAAAACATAATTCGTAGAAATAATATTAATTCAAGAAAAATATATACAACAATACTAATTTTAAGGATTAGTGGTTTTAAAATTAATACTCTAACTTTATTTTTTTTCTTTTTATTAAATATTGTGCATATTTAAAATCATAACTTAAATTTATATCGAATCCTTCATGTTCCTTTGTATAGAAAGGTATAATTTTTTTTCCAGTAATAGTTTTGAATTTATCTAAAACTGATATTTTAGAAATTTCTAAACTTGCATTTTGTACATATATTTTTGGCAAACTTTTAAATTGCATATTATAAAAAGGTTGTTCAAATTTTTTTTTTTTTAATAAAGGAATAATAAAGTTTCTTTTTTCAGTCCACATTTTATATGGACTTTGTTTACATAATTCAATTGCTCTTAAAGAATCTGCGGTTTTTACTTTATTAAATAATTTCCATGCTCTTATAATTGTCTTTGAAGTTCTAAAGGGACTTGTGGGTCTTAAAATAAAAAAATGTGTATATTTTTTTTTTTCAATTTTTAATAACTTTTTTATTGTAAAATTCACCCACTCATAATCTGTGGAGTTTGATTTTGCTATTTTCTTAGGTCTTAAAAACGGAACATCAGCTCCAAATTTTTTAGATATATTTGAATATTTTTTACTATCAGTAGAAACTATTATTTTGTCAAAAATTTTACTATTGATTGCTGATCTAATAGTATAGGCAATTAAAGGTAGGTTTTTTAAAATTTTAATATTTTTGTTCTTAACTCTTTCTGATCCAGATCTTGCAGGTATTAAAGCAATTATTTTTTTGTTAGGTTGCACTAAATTTTTTATTTAAAGATAACTTGATTTTTTTTTGTTGTGGGAAGACCTATTATTTTACCTTTAATCCCATACTTCTTTTCAACTCTCACCCTATCATTAAAATGGGGGGTGGAGGCTTCGATAATATGGCAATCTGAAATTGCTTCTTCCTGATGAACTGATCCTGGGGGAAAGTGAAAACAATTTCCAGCCTTAAGAATTTTAGATATTAATTTACCATTTCCATTGTCAAAAATAACTTTTAATTTACCCTTAACTATATACCCACACTCATTTTTTTTGTGATGATACTGTAGTCCACCTTTATTATTTTTTTTAATTTTTAATAACTTTAGAGAAAATTTTTTTGGAATCAATGCAAGCATAGTTTCTTCGCCCCAATTTCTATATCCTAAATTTTTTGGTTTTGGAAAATTTACACTTTTGTATTTATTTTTCATCAATTTATAAAACTAAATGTTCAGGTAAAATTAAAGTCTCTTCTTCTAGATCTTTTAATATCCTTTTTCCTAAAATTTTTGAATATTCATAAGGCTCCATTCCTCCTCCAGGTGATTTAAAATCTAAATCTTCCATTTTAAGCTTATGACCTGATTTCAAAGATTTATTTAAAACAATTGATTTTTTCATTTTAAATAAAGGTTTTTTCTCACTTTCTAATAATACTTTTTCGTCAGAACCTATCATCACATCTACTCTATTTAAATTTCTAATAAATTTTTTAAGGCCTTCGGGTTCAAGAGAAAATGCATGATCAGTGCCTTTATTTGCTCTATTTAATGTAAAATGTTTTTCAAAAACTGTTGCACCTAACATATATGCTAAAACACCTGCATCAATGCCATTTTCATGATCTGACAAACCGAGTCTCAAACCTTTGAATTTTTCCTTATACTTCTTAATTACAGCAAGATTCATGTCTTCTATGGGTGCTGGATATGCTGCGGTACAGTGTAAAACTGTTAAGTTTTTATTTATCTTCAATATATTATTTACAGCTCTCTCAACATCTTCGAAAGTTCCTCCACCTGTACTTAAAAATATAGGTTTATTAGTTTTGGCTATTCGTTCTTGTAATGGGATATTTGTCAGATCTGCAGAGGCAATTTTGTAATATGGCATATTTAAACTCTCTAAAAAATCTACGCTTGGAAAATCAAAGGGAGTTGCAAATAAATCGATTTTTATATTTTTTGAAAATTCAATTAATTCGATGAATTGATTCTTATCAAACTCCAAAGCCTCTCTATGTTCTCCATAAGTCTTTCCATAACTATTAGGATTATCATAGATTTGATTAAAAAAATCTTTTGTATATAAACTTCTATTATTTCTTTTTTGAAGTTTTACTGCACTTGCTCCCGCTAATTTTGCTTGTTTAATTAGTTCTTTTGCATTTTCAATTTTTCCTTGATGGTTATGGCCAATTTCTGCGATTACAAAAGTTTTAGATTTACTAAACATCTTTAGAATTTATTGATGTTTTCATCAATTTCTTTTTTTCTGTTATATAAAATTTGATCAAATTCTTTTAGCTTAATGCTTTTATCATTGAAGGTTCTTGCATACATATAATTACTTTTTCCAGGATAGTCATAAATACTTGAATAAACGTCACAATTTTTACAAACATCAGGCCATTCACCATTTTTCATTTTTTCAATTAAATTTACGTATGTTTCGTTTTTGGCAGATAATATTTCTTTTAGGGATGTTTTATTAATGTTACCTAACTTTAAAGTGTAATCTGCATCTCTAACATGACAACCATTTACAGTACCATTAGCACCGATATTTAGTCTAGAAAATACCATGGTACAAGGTCCAACTTTTGGAGCCCATCCAATATCTAGTTCAATTCCCATTCCCTCTACATCACTTTCACTAATTTTATCTCCCCAATTGTCATAAATATGAGTATATGTAAAAGAGACTGATTGTTTATCTTTAGCTCCTAAATTTTTTATCGCACGTGATAATTCATTGTCAGACTCTGACAAATAAAAATTCTTCTTACACCTTTGATTAAGTCTAATTTCAAAATGCATTTTACCTGTTTCAGTTAAATCAGCTAAGTAATTTAAGTTATCTACAAGCTTTTTATATGAAACATTATTTCCTTTTGTAAATTTACAAAACGACTCTTCATCATGTCCATAAATACTTATAGCTAATAAAAATAATTTTTTTATCCCAAATAACTCTTTAATTTGATCTTTAGAACATGGAATGAAATTAGTATAGAAATAACAATCTCTAACAAGTTCATTTTTTTCTAAAATTTTAAGCTTTGATATGAAATCTTTATCCATAAAAACATCACCAGTTGTAGGAGTTAGTCCAATTCTTTTATATCCAAGTGACGTAGCTTGATTAACAGCATTAATAAAATTATCATTTTTCATTACTGTTCTTGGGTGACTTTCCAGGTTTCTTTTATCATATGCGCAAAAATTACATTTTAAATTGCATAATGAAGTAGTCTCAATATTTATTCTATTTAATACTGGTAAAACATACTCTTTACCTAAAAATTTATTTTTTTTAAGTGTGAGGAATTTAATAAATTTTCTATAAAATTTTATAGGTTTCTCGATTTTAAATAATTTTTTAATTTTTGATTTAAAATCGGTATACTTTATTTTTCCTATATGTGAATTATTTAGCATTAATGTAAGAAACTCATAGATAAAACATTTGCGATTGTAAACCAAATTTTATTATTACTTAGTAAAATAATCAATAAAAAATCAAAATTTATCAATAATTATAAAGAATTTAAGTTAATTTTAAAAAATTTTGAATATTTTTTAATTTCCATTCAATATCTCGTTTAAAGTTTTTATTATCTTTAAAATCATAATTGTTAAAATTTAAAATTTCCTTTTTAAGTTTTAAAGATTTATTTATAACTTCATAATCAATTTTTTTAATTGTATCGTTTGGAAAACCTGAAAAACCTTCTTTTCCAAAAATTAGTTTTTTACTAAAATATTTAATAAACAATTTTTTTAAAATGAATTTTTGCCTTAAATTAACATTTTTTTCTCTAAAATTAATTTTATATTTTAAAGGTAAATTAACTAAAAATTTAAGAATATTTTTTGATATATAAATATTTCTTGGTTCTACAGAGCTATTACATGAAATTAAATCGTTAGATCTATTACCAACTGCTATAGATTGAATGAAATAATCTAAAAATAATGAATTTTGAATATTTCTTTCCTTTTTAAATTTTATGAAACCATATTTATTAAAACCTAACTTCCAATTTTTATTTAAAAAATTTTGAATATTTTCTGATGGTTTTATTCCACTTATTTTATTTAATGAAGAGTAAGGTGATTGGTTAACTTTATAATCGAAAGATTTATTAAAAATTTTATGATATATTTGTTGACCACCAAGTAACTCATCACATCCGTCTGCTGAAAAAAAGACTTTGCATTTTAATTTTCTAAATTGTTTTGATATAAGTAGTCTTCCTGGCAAATCATGGGTATGCATAGGACTAGAAACAATTTTATAACAATTTTTTGCAAGTTTTGAATACTCGTGTTTATCTAGCTTAATTTTTTTAATTTTATTTTTAAAATAATCATTAAATTTATTTATGTGATCCATAATCTTATCTTTTCCCACGTGATTTATTACAAGATTATTTTTAGGTTGTTTTATTTTTGAGATGATCGCTGATTGAAGTGTCGAGTCTATCCCTCCTGAGACAATACATCCAAAATCAATCTTTGGTATCATAATTTTGGCTTGTTCAGTTAATTTCAAATCTAAAAGTTCGATAATTTCGTTTTCATCCATTTTTGAATATTCATTATATTTTTTTTCTGAAATCCAATTAAAAGGGTTGTCGTAGCTAGAGTAAAATATCTTTTTTTTGCTTAGGGAATATGAATTAATCGAACCATTCTTAAATACACTTATTCCTTTATAGCAGGTATCTTTATTAGACATAAAATGTCTTGTTAAGAGATAATTTTTTAAAGGATCAGTATTTAGTTCAAAACTTTTCTTAAATTTTAAAATGGCATTTATAGTTGATGAAATTATAAAAAAATTTTCATCTTCAGAATAATAAAGACTTTTTTCACCTTGAACATCATTAGCTATAATTAACTTATCTTCCTTTTTGTCAAAAATGGTATAGGCATACATTCCATTTAAAAAGTCAGGTATGGACTTATAATTTATTTTTTCATGTAAATTGATCAATACTTTTGTGTCTGTTAGATGCTTATCTAAGTAAAATTTTGGTAAAAAATTTTTACATAGCTCTCTATAATTATAAATCTCTCCATTAAAACTAATAAAAAAATTCCTATTTAAAGAGCTGGATATTTTATTTTCTTTCTCTGGTACTCCAGTTATAGACAGTATCGTATTTGATAAATATAGTGTATTTTTTCGAAAAAAATTATATTTAAAATAATCAGGACCACGATTATACAGTTCTCTACTAGCATCAATGCATCTATCGCTAGGTAAAGGATTACCTTTTTTTGAAAAAACTAAAAAAATTCCACACATATTAGTTTTGTTTATAATCTAATAAAATTTTATTTGCTTTTAAAGAAATATTAAAATCTCTTGTATCAAACGATCCATTTTTATTTGAAATTGATAAAAATTTTTTTAAAATATTTTCGGTACCTATAAATTGATTTTCAGATTTGGATATTTTTAGTTTAAATATACATTTTGGAATTTTATAATTACCTTTTTTATCAAACGTATTTCTCAAATAGTAGATTTTTAATTCGTTATTAAAATAGTTTAAAATTCCGTTTGTAAATAAAATATTAATACTATTAAGAAATGGGGAAGCATATGTCATAAATACATTAGAATTAATTTTTGAATTAATTTTTACTATTATTTCCGCAGTATCGTAACCTGATGTTTTGGCAAAATTATTCTTAAAAATATTTAATATTTCAACTTTTTTAAAACATTTTAAAAAATAATGTAGGTAATGGATGCCTAAATTTCCGATCAATCCATTAAATAAATTATTTTTCCTAAATCTCCAATTATTTTTAAAATTTTTATCAAAAGCAATTCCATTACCAGTTTGAACACTAAAATTAATCAACTTGCCTAACTTTTTTTCTCTAATTACATCTAAAATTTTTTTATAGACAGGCGTATAGGGTAATTGAAAATTAAATTTTATTTTCTTTTTGTACTTAATTGGAATTTTACTTAAAAATTCTAAATCTTTATTATTTGTTGCTGGTGGTTTTTCACAAAAAATAAATACTTTTTTCATATAAAAAAATTTTAAATATTTAATGTGAGTATTACTTGTTGAAGCAATAAAAATAGAATTGCACTTATTAAGATTATTTATTGAATTTGTAAAACTGATTTTTTTTCCAATAACATTTTTTATAAATTTATTTTTTATCTCAGTTTTTTTTTTTGTTGGATGAAAAATAATTAATTTTTCAAATTTTTGTTTTTTTAATATTTTTAAAAATTTTGAAGCTTGATTGCCAGTGCCAATAATCCCAATAATCATAAAATTTAAATTAAATTTTCATCTTTTAAAATAAAAGGAGAATTATTTTTAATAGAACTACATATTTGGTTCAAACCATTATCTTTTTTTTCTAAAATTTTTTTTACTCCCTTTTGATCTAGTGTAAATGGTGGCCATTTTAAAGGAGCATGTTTAATTGAGTCGATTGTTATCATTCTTCTAAAGAAAAAATGATAAGCATATTTTTTTGCTCTTAAAATATTTTCTTCTGATAGTTTTTTATTAAAAGGAATCATATTTAGCATATTATTATATTCTTCTTTACTTTTTGGATCTAAAGTTATTTTTTTATTTCTGACATATGACTCTCCTGCACAAATTACAGGTATACCAAACGGTGAAAATTCCATCCCCATTTTTGTTGAATAAATTAACACAGAGTCACAAATATCTGTCAAACTGTATGTACTTAAATCATCATCTGAGTCTATAATAAAAACATTTTTAGGAAGTGTTTTATATTTTTTAAAAATTTCATCTGAAACTTTTTGTTTAGAAATCCTATCAGATTTAACCTCTGCAGGATGTACTCTTATTATTAGTTGCAGATCTTCTCTTTGAGAAAAATATTCAATAGTTAAATAAATCCACTCCATCATATTTACAAAAATATTACTTGGATATGTTAAAAGTGCATCCCATATTATATTTGTAAGCATTCCAACAACTGGTTTGTTTAAATCTATTCCATATTTTTTAAATTTATCTTCATAATCAAAATCGGGTTTTGAAAAATAATATTCCCAGTCATTTTTTCCAAATCTTCTTGAATATAGATAGTCCATAAGTCTTTTATCAAGTCTTTCATTCCATTCTAAATTTTCCCATAAATTCGTATTCTCATTCATCATTGTTATATGATAAGTGTCATCATGACTTAACGTAAATGAATTTTTTTTGTAAGCAGGTGAGTAGCACACTACATTTAGTTCATTTTTTTTTGCCACATTATTAATTATACCTTGTGGAACATAAACTCCATGGTTTAAAATTACACTATGATAGTTTTGTTTT
>MDTG01207631.1_pt1 | contig 30294 bp, 29 predicted proteins | sample 811421 | NCBI WGS metagenome assembly MDTG01 (sample SAMN05326645, study PRJNA326480) | marine metagenome | isolation source: seawater | place: Pacific Ocean: South East | collected 2011 | reverse complement strand
GACTTGACTTCCGAGTTCGGAATGGGATCGGGTATTGCCCCTTCGCAATAATTACCAGGCAAGGTTTTATATTATTTTATCTTTAAATTGTAAATAAGAAAAATTATCAATTAATCTTATCTTTGCTGTTATTTCGCTGTTTTTTTAAGTCATGGATGCCAAGTGAAATACCTAAAATTAAAAATGTGAATGCTGAATTAAAAGTTGAAAAAAAACTACCAGAGCTTTTGAATGGAAAAAACTGAATTAGAATTGCCAAACAAACAGTAAGATATATCCAATCTGAAAATTTTTTTTCTTCATCTTTAGATAAATACTCGGAATAATTACTAATGAAGAGTAAAATAATTGGTGCTATAATTAGTAAAAGCCCAAATATTCCTACATCATTTAACAAATCTAAAAAAAAATTATGCGGATGACTTTGACAGATTCTATTCGGAAGATGAATTTTTTCACTACAATTATTTCTATACGATTTTATACCCCCTCCTATTAAAGGTTTGTCTAAAAATAAATCTAAAGATGTGATAAAAATTATTGTGTGGCCCGTATAGAAAGGAATTCTATCGTATTTTCCAGATGAATCCTCTGATAAATTTTTCTGAACAACGTTTTCTCTAATAGTGTAAAATTGTTTACCTGAGTTTTTATATTCTTTTAATTCTGGATAATCTTTTTTTAACTCTTTGTAAATTAACATTGGGTTGGGTAAACCGGCAAAAAAACTTAGGTATCTTTTTTCTATATTTTCAATTTTAACCACAGCAAAAAATATCACACAACAAGTAACTGTTGCGGAAAAAACTTTGAATAATTTTTTTCTTTTGTTTTTATATAAAACTAAAGATGAAATTAAAAAAAACAAAAATAAAACAGTCGGCATTCTGTTTCCAGCTAAAAACAATGTGGTAAGTAATATAAGAGAAAGAAAAATAAAAATTATTAATAAAAATTCTTTAGATTGATTTTTAAATAATAATGGCACAGAAAAAAAACCTAAAGTAGAAAACATTAATATAAATCCGCCTGCAATCAATTCCTCTTTAAAAAAACCTGTATGATACATTGAGACAAATGGCGCTTCATATCCTAAAATATTTTTTCCTGTTATAAATTGAATAAAGATATCTAATGCAACGACTAAAACAATGTATAAATTGAAAATTAAAAAATAATTAAGATTTATATCTTCTTTAAAAATCATTGTCCTTAGAACGATTAAAAATATTAAATACCTTAAGTAAAAAATTGATTTAAGAATGTCAGGATTTTCTTTAAAGAAAAAGTGGTTTACGTACGATGATAACAAAATAAAAGAAAAAAAAAGTAAGAATAATATTAATAAGTATTTGTCATTTTTTTCCAAGAGTTTATTTTGATAAAAAAATATTCCAATTATCGAAATTAATAATATAAAAATATTAGTAATCAAGTTTCCAAAAATAAAAGTAATTGGGAATAAATAAAAGAGTAATTGTAAAGATTTTAGAGATAGGTTAGTTAACGTCATAAATTTAAACTATATCATATTTTACATGGTGGGTGTGATAAGAATTGAACTTATGACCTCTACGATGTCAACGTAGCGTTCTACCACTGAACTACACACCCCTAAAGTCACTCTAATAAACTACTAAGTAATAATAGTCTAATTTTATTTAAAAAAAGAAAAAAAGGTTAAAAATTATTTGTATGAATTAATTGTAGAAATAATACCCTTTGAGAATTTTATTTTTGGCCGCCATTTAAGTATTCTAATTGCTTTTTTTATACTTGGAAATGTTCTGTTTTGTTCATCCTTCCTTGGTTCAATCTTACCAAACAACGGCGTTCCTCTCCCTATTTGTTTTTGTATTTTATTTATAACATTTCTGACTTTTTTTGGATGTCCTGAACCAATGTTAAATACTTCTCCAATTACTTTTTTTTTATTTTTTATTATTTTGAAAATAGCAGATATCACATCATCAATGTGGATAAAATCTCTTACTTGCAATCCATTTGTGCATGCAAATTTTTTATTTTCCAAACATGATTTTATAACTATAGGTATTAGTCTGTTGATGTCCTGATTTTTTCCATAGGCTTGATAAAGTCGTAGAATAACTGACGGAAATTTATTATTTTTATATAGACGTAATAAAAATGATGATGCTAAAAATTTTGCTTTATAATAATTATCAAGTTTTTTTTTGATAATTACTTCTTTATGTGGCGATTTCAAATCACCATACTCTCCGCCGCTCCCAAATTGAATAAATAATTTTGGTTGATTATTTAAAAATAAATTGGCTAAATTTTTTACCCCTTGATAATGACTTAAGTAAGTTTTTTGTTTATTTGTATGATCAACATATCCACCCAGATTTACAATATACTCGTAATTTTTTTTTTTTGATATTTTCTTGCTTAAAGTTTTTCTTTTTGAAATATCGCAATATATATATTTTACCTTTTCAACATATCTTTTTTTTTTTGGTTTTTTTGTTGAAATACTTGTTACTTCCCAACCTTTTTTTACACACTTATGAGCTAAATGATAACCGATGAAACCTGTGCCTCCAATAATTAAAATATTTTTTTTCAATTTTTTAATATTTTTTTAAGTTTATCTAAATCTCTTTTAGTGTCTACACACTGCCAAAAACCATTATGCCTATATGCAGTGAGTTTATTTTGTTTACATATTTTTTCTAAAGGCTCTCTTTCTAAATATGTTTTATCATTTTTAATATATTTTAAAAATTTTGGTTCCATAACAAAAAATCCTCCATTGATCCATCCCTCGTCAAGTTTAGATTTTTCTTTAAAATATTTTACCGAGCTACCTTTTAATTTTATAGCTCCAAATCTTGCTGGTGGCCTAACTGCAGTTAAAGTAACCATTTTTTTATTTTTTTTATGAAAATTTATCAATTTTTTAATATTAATATTGGAAACTCCATCACCATAGGTAAGTAAAAAAGTCTCTTCTTTCAAATATTTTTCAAGTCTCTTAAGTCTTCCACCTGTCATTGTATTTTTACCTGTTTCAATTAAGTTTACCTTCCAGTCATAAATCTTTTTTTTAAAAAAATTTCTTATTACATGTCCTTTATATCCCAATGCTATATAAAAATTTTTGTAACCATATTTAGCGTAAGTTTTCATTATATGAAAAATTAATGGTTTATTTTTTACCAATACCATTGGTTTTGGGATTGTTTTCGTATATTCAGATAACCTGGAACCGTAGCCACCAGCAAGTATTACAATCTTCATAGCCTCTTTTTTAATATTTTTTCATAAAAAAAAATATCACTCATTGATTTTTGTATTATTGATTTTTTTTGATAATAATCTCGGTACCATTCAGCAACTAGTTTTGATGTTTCTTTAAAAGTTAAAACACATTTCCATCCAAGTTTAATTTTGGCTTTATTACTATTAAGTTTAAGTAGTTTTGACTCGTAAAATGCTCTTTTATTTGTTAATTGTTTGCTCCAAGTTACATTTGGCCAATATTTCTTCATCGTTTTAATTAATTTAATAACACTGAAATTTGTGAGGCTATTAGGTCCAAAATTAAAAATTTCACCATTTAATTTTTTATCAGATCTTAAATTCCTAGCCAACAACAAATATCCAGCTAGTGCTTCAAACACATGCTGCCATGGTCGTGTTGAGTTAGGATTTCTAATTTTTACCTTTTTTCCTTTTGACCAAGACTTAACACAATCAGGCACTAACCTATCTTGGGACCAATCACCTCCACCTATTACGTTGCCTGCTCTTGCGACACATATCCTAATATTTTTTTTTTCATAAAAATAATTTTTAATGTAAGATCCTATTATCAACTCAGCTGCACCCTTAGAAGCGCTGTAAGGATCGATCCCACCGATTATATCATTTTCTTTATAGCCTCTTTTAATTTCTAAGTTTTTATAGCTTTTGTCGCTAGTTATAATTACTACAACACATCTATTATTAAGAGATCTTATAGACTCTAATAAATTCAACGTACCGATAGAATTTGTTTCGAAGGTTTCTACAGGTTTATGGTAAGAAACTTTAACAAGTGATTGGGCGGCAAGATGAAAAATATAATCTGGCTTTATATTTTTTATTTTATTTTTTAATCTATTTTTTTTTTTAATATCTAATTTGGTAAAATTTATTTTATTTTCTAATTTTAAAATTTTGTATAATGATGGTTTAGTAGGAATTTTATCTGATATTCCATAAACTTTGGCGCCTAAATTTATTAACCAATAAGACAGCCAGGATCCTTTAAATCCTGTATTACCGGTAATGAGTACCTTTTTTTTTAAAAAAACTGATTTAAAATTTTTTGAAAATTTATTCATTATTATAAATTTGTTCCCAAGCAGCAGCATGATCCTTGCCAAGCAAAGTTCCCTCTGCATTACATTCTAAGCATGGGCTTTTCTTTCTTTTACCTTTAAGTAAATCTTTTCTAAATTTAGTTAGAATTTTACCTTTCCAAATATTCATAATTTTATCTTGCATCATATTGCCCATTGTAACTCTTCTTTGCCAATCCTGAGGGCAAAGAAAAACATCTCCATTCCAGTCAATTAAGAATTGATAAGTTGGGTAAAAACACTTGGTAAAAGTTCCAACATTTTTTTGGTCACCTGTTTTAATTGTCCCTGCTCTATTAGTTAATTTAACACCAAAATCACTTTTAGCGTCATACCATCGATCTCTTAAAATAACCATATCATTTGGCACGTTGGCTTTTTTTGCAATAGTTTTAAATTTCTCAACTTGTTCAGGCCCATCGTACATGCTTATTAGAACTTTGCTTACATTGGAAAGATAAAGATCTTGAAGTTTTTTACTTGTTATTACATCTCCATTTGTAATTATTTCAACTTGAGCTACTTCTGACAACTTTTTAACAATCCAATTAATTTCTTTGTGAAGCATTGGTTCGCCATACCCACATAAAGCAATTGCCCCTTTGTAATCTATTTCCTTTAATTCGTTATGAATTTTTTCAATAATTAATTTCGACATTACTTGATAAGTATCAGGTGCAACTGAGGAGTCAGATTTAGGGCAAAAAGAACATTTTCTGTTACAAACATCAATTAAGCTAAGCTCAATCCAAGTTGGCAATGGAACACCTAATTTGAAATCAGGTTTGCCGTCGACTATTTTTGTTCTTCTATTAATATTCGTTCTAATGGTATTTTTTGGATCCATATTATAAATTTAATTGTTCAAACATTGAACATAGCATATATTATTTCTGTGTCCATAAATTTAATTTTAATAAATTTTACAATATTGATTGATTTTTATTATCATGCAAATGACAATAAACTATAATAGCGTTCTTAATTGCTTTAGTATAATAATAATGACGAAACAACTAAAAATTACGTTTTACTGATTTTTAAAAATGACTGATTTTATACTAAATGAAGGGTACAAAAACAATTCATATATATTTGATAAAGCAATTGGTTCTAAGGTTTTCATCAAAAATAAAAGATTTATAGACTTATCTTTCTCAGCTGGAAGTTTAATTCTAGGGCACCAAAGCAAAATATTTAAAAAATCTTTAAAAGATCTTTTAAAAAAAAAAATATCTATTCTCGCAGCTCCGAATAAACAAGCCTCGGAATATTCAAAAATTCTTAAAAAAATATTTCCCTCTTTTTCTAAATTTATATTTTGTAGCACTGGTAGTGAGGCAGTTATGAAATCTATAAGACTTTCAAAAGCGATAACTAAGAAAAACTTAATAATTTGTGTTACTGGAAGTTGGCATGGATCAAATGATAAAACTCTTTTTTCTCCTAGAAAACAAAACTTATCCCCTGTTCCAATGTCGGATGGGCTTAGTAAGTTTGATCAGTCAAATATTAAATTTATCCCTTACAATGATGAAATAAAATCATTAAAAATTTTAAAGAAGTATAAAAAAAATATTTGTTGTATTATTATTGAACCAATTCAGGCTGGGTTGCCTGATGATAAGTCGAAAAGTTATTTAAAATTTTTAGAAAATTTTTCAAAGATTAATAAAAAACTATTAATTTTTGACGAAACAATAACGGGTATAAGAACTAATTGTTCATCTGTTCATCAACTTTATAATTTAAAACCAGATATTACGACCTTTGGAAAATGTTTAGGCGGTGGAATGCCGATAGGAGTGATAGCACTAACTAGAAATATTGAAAAAAAATATAATGAAAAAAAATTAAAAGTTTTTTTTGGTGGAACATTTTCCGGTAATTCATTGTCTACCTATGTTGGTAAAGAAACTACAGAATATATTTATAGAAATAGAAAGAAAATATTTAAAAATTTAAAAAATAAATCAAATTATTTTTTATATAATATGAAAAATATTATTAACAAAGATAAACTCAATGTATCAATTTATAGTTTTAATTCTATGTTTAGATTAATATTTACAAAGAAAAAAGTAAGAAATAGAATTCAACGTGATTTTTTTGAAAGTAAAAATTCAAAAAAAATTAGCTTATTTAGAAAATATTTATTAAAAAATAATATTTATTATCCCTCAAATGGAATAATATTTATTTCTGATCAAACGACTGTAAGTGACTTAGATAAAGTTTTAAAAATTTTTAAAATCGGTTTAAATAAATTTTTTAAGAGAGGTTAAAAACTTTTATAATTTCTAAATTTTAAATTTCGATTTTTTGCTATCAATTAAGAAACCTTTAACTGTTTCTAAAGTAAGTGATTTATAACTTTTGCCATAAAGATTAATTTGACTAATAATTTTTGGAGGCATTGTTATTATGTTACAATTTAACTGTTTGGCTTGAATAAAATTATATGCTTCCCTGGTACTTGCCCACAAAATTTCAATATTTTTTTTACTTTTAACCAAGTTTATGCTCTTTTTAAAAATTGGTACAGGATCCTTTCCATTATCGCTCATCCTTCCGGCGAAAATGGATATAATTGATTTTGTTTTTTTATTTAAACAATTATAAATTTTCTTTGTTTGTTCGTAAGTATAAACTGCTGTTATATTCAACTTGATACCTTTTTTGCTTAATTCCCTTATTACTGGTCCCATAAATATTCCTTTAGAATTAACAACTGGAATTTTTACATAAATATTTTTACCCCAACTATTAATCTTATATGCTTGCAGTAACATATCCTTAGATTTGTCAGCAAATACCTCGAAAGAAATAGGCTTATTTTTACATACTTTTAAAATTTTTAGGCAATAATCTTTATAGTTCTTTGCACCAGCTTTTCTCATTAAACTTGGATTGGTGGTGAATCCAGCTACTAAAGATTTTTTATTAAAATATTTTATAGTTTTAAAATCTGCAGTATCACAAAAAATTTTAGTTTTCATTTTCCCTATTTTTCTACCCTATCTTCAACAATTTTTGAATTAGATAATTTTAATATTCTGTTGCATTTAGAGAGTGTTGATGGCCTATGTGCTATCATTATAATAGTCATTTCTTTATTAATGGATACTACATCTTCTAAAATTTTTTCCTCAGTTTCTGAGTCCAAAGAATTAGTGGACTCATCTAAAATTAATAATTTTGGTTGATTGAATAAAGCTCTAGCTATACCTATTCGTTGTCTTTCACCACCAGATATTCTTTCTCCAAATTCACCCACTTTTGTATCAATTCCATTTTTAAGACCACTAACAAATTTATCAAGTTGAGCATCTTTTATTGACTTATTTAATCTATCATTATCTATTTTGTCATCGTTAAGAGTACCAAAAGCTATATTTTGTTTTAAAGTATCATCAGTTAAATAAACTGTTTGAGGAACATAACCTATATGTTTTTGCCAGCTTTTAAGATTACTATTGATATCTTTCCCATCAACCAAAATTTTTCCTTCAGAACTTTTAAGCAATCCTAAGATCACGTTTATTAAAGTAGTTTTACCTGATCCGCTAAAACCTAATAGACCTAAATTTTCTCCAAATTTTATCTTTAAATTAATTTGTGACAAAATATTTTTTTCAGAACTTTTATAATTAAAGCTCACATTTTTTATTTCAATAGACTTATTAAAACTGATTTTTTCATTATTGACATTATCTATCTCTTGATTTTTGTTTTCATGTTTAAATTCATCGTTTAATGAGTCAATTACGGCTTCTCCATATTTAATTTGTTGAATAGAGTTAGAAATTCTTGTAATTGAAGGCATTAAACGAATTGCCGCAACTAAAAAAAGTCCTAACGTCGGTAAAGAATCGGTTAAATTTTTTCCTTGAATAAAAAAAAATCCAATTAGTAAAGTAGCTCCTACTATTAATAGCCATTCTAGAAGAAGCCTTGGTAAAGTTTGAATAAATTGGTGTCTGTAATCATAGTTTGTCGACTTTGATTCATGTAATGAAAATTTTTCTATAAAACTATGTTGTTTATTGTTAACTAAAATATCTTTTATTGCGTGAAATCCTTGTTGTAAAAACATAAGTCTGAATTGGTCATGATAACGTCTTTTCAATCCTAAGCTCTTGGACTCAGTTTGAATTTTTTTATAAATTAAAAATGCTAAAATTCCTAAAAATAATACTGCACTAATTGCTCCAATAGGTTCATAAAAGAGAATAAATGAAAAGACTCCTAATGCCATCATACATTCGGCTATCATAAATAATAGATACCTCACCGAGGCTACAAATAATTTTACATCTTCTATATTTCGAATTAATGTAGCTGAGTTCTTTGATAAGTGATATTCAAAAGGTTTTCTTAAATAAATACTGTAAATTTTTCTCGATAAAGAAACTTTCAAGTCTTCATAAAATTTAAAAATTTTTTTATTAAAAAAAGTAACAAAAATTACTTTTACAGTAATTATTAATATAAGCAAAAGAAGTACAGCAAATGTGTATTGTCCTAATGAAAGCTGATCAAGAAAAGGTAGTTGAAAATTTTTTCTAGAGCCAATAAATAAGTTTATAATTGGCACTATTAAACTAATACTCAAAATCTCCAAACACATTGTAAAAAATGCCAGGAAGATAAAAAAATTAAAACTTTTTTTTTGTTTATTTGAAAGCAAAGTTTTAATCTGAAAATAATATAATAGATTTTTCATTTTAGTTATTTAAAAAATTTAACATTTTTTTAAATTGTGTTCAAGTATTGAACAAAATATTAGCTCCTTTTTGAGTTGAAGAAGCCATTTAATCTTGAAACAATATACTTTATTTGTTTTTCACTTAAGCTTATGCCGCTTGGAAGATGAAAAGAATTTTTTGAGATTTTATAAGCGATTTTAAATCTATTCCTTATAAATTTTTTTATATGTACTGCTTCATTAATAGGATTTATCATTTGCCTTGCATCAATTTTATTTTTCTTTAAATATTTTAATAGCCTGTCTCTTTGACCACTTTTTTTTAACGTAATTGTAGTGAGCCAATGAACGGGTTCGCACCAGCTTTCAAATTTTCTTAAAGAATAGTTTTTATTATTTTTTAAAAGTTGATAATAATAATTGATTTGTTTGTTTCTTATTTTTAGAATTTTTTTTATTTCTTGTATTTGTGATAATCCTATTGCTGCTTGTAGATTTGTCATCCTATAATTGAAACCTAACATTTTATGAAAATATCTTTTTTTCAAGGACATTCCATGATCCCTCATTTGTAAGCATTTCAGGTAAAGATTTTTATTATTTGTTAGTACTGCACCCCCTTCACCAGTTGTTATAATTTTATTAGCAAAAAAACTCAAAGTTGATAAATCACCCATGGTTCCATTTAATTTTTTTTTAAATTTACCGCCAATACTTTCGGCATTGTCTTCAATAATTTTAAGATTATATTTTTTTTTTAATTTTAAAATTTTAGACATATTTGCTGCGTGACCAAATTGATGTACTACAAGAATAGCCTTAGTTTTTTTGGTAATTTTTTTTTCAATTTCATTTTCATCTATAGTCAGAGTTTTTGGATTAATATCTACAAGAACTAATTTTAAATTTGATAATATCACCATATTTGCAGGAGATATAAATGATAAAGCTGGACATATAATTTCATCATTTTTTTTTAGGTTTAGGGATAAAATGGCTAGGTGAAGTGCAGTAGTGCAGCTAGACGTTGCAACACAATATTTCATTTTGTGAAACTCTTTTAAGGCGTTTTCAAATTTTTTAATGAATATTCCTTGGCTCGATATCCAAGATGTTTTTAAACATTTTAAAACATTATTTTTTCCTTTTTGAGAAATAACCGGTTTAAATATTGGGATCATAAATTTTTAAATTTACTTAGAGCTTCTTTCCATTCTTGTGGTGTATTAATATCATGATAATAATTTTTATTTATTTCAAAAAAGTTAAACCCATCTTTACATATTCGTCGATTAAAATTTTTATAATTTGTCAACCAGGACGGTTTACCCCATCTTAAATCACCAACATTGTAGTAAGTATTAATTTTTTTTCTATTAATTTTTGAGTTAATCAAATCTTTTTTATATTTTGGAATTAAATAATTTTTTTTTTTCTTCATTTGTCTAAAAAAGATTTGATCATTATCGACTGGTATCGCTCCCATAACAATTTTAGTAAAATTACTATTTTTAAAAATATTGAAACTTTTTTTTATCAAAGAAAAATTGATAAAAGGATTATTATTAATTATACAAACTATAGAGTTATTATTATTAATTTTCATTTTTTTGAAAAAAAAATTGTGTGTATTAAAAACATCTGATTTATCTTGAGCAAGATTTTTGGGACGAAGATGGGGAATCTTAAAACCTAATCTTGCTCCAACTTTATAAATATTTTTTCCATCAGTAGATAAAAATATTTCGTCAAATATTTTTGACTTTTTGATATTGTAAAATGTCCAATATAATAAAGGTTTGCCATGAAATAATTTTATATTTTTATTTGGAATTCCCTTGGAATTTTTACGACAGCAAACTAGTGCAATTATTTTTTTTTTCATAAATATTTTAAATATTTGACTCCCTACTTATTTTGAGTGATTTATAACACTTTAGTAACTCTTTTATTCCTTTTTCTAAGGAATATTTTGGTCTCCATCCAGTAGATAAAATTTTTTTATTACTAACAATATAATCTCTTTGATCTGGATCTTTATCAAATTCATTTATTTTAATTTTTAACTTTTTATGATTCTTTTTAATTAAATTACATAATTCTAATTTAGATAAGTTGGCATTTTCTAATCCTACATTAAATATATTACCTTTGAATTTACTAAAGTTTTTAATACAAAAATTAATAACCCTAGCCACATCATTAACATGAATATAGTTTCTTTTAAAATTTGGTTCGAACAATTCAATTTTGTTCTCAAAAACAGCTCTATAAGTAAAATCGTTTACTAATAAATCAGTTCTTATTCTCCCTGATAGTCCAAACACTGTTGCCAAACGTAAGCTAATATGGTTTTTAATTTTCTTTATTTCTTTTTCTGCTTTTACTTTTGTAACTCCATAATGTGATATTGGATTCAATGGAGACTCTTCAGTACAAAAGTGCCCCTTCTTACCAATCCCATAGCCACTATTTGTAACGGGTAAAATTATTTTATTTTTAGATTTAGAGTATCTGACAATATCTTTTATTTGGGTTAAATTAATTTCAGTAGCTAATTTTGGGTTTTTTTTACATGCTGGAGCTCCAACAATACCTGCGAGAGGAACTATATAATCACTTTCTCTTACTAATTTTGCCAATAATTTTTTATTTCTTACATCATCATTTATTATGCTTAAATTTTTATGTTTAATTAACTCTAAAAATACATATTGTTGACCAAAAGAAAAATTGTCTAAAACAGTGATTTTATAGTTATTATTTAACAACTCTCTTACTAAAGATACTCCTATATAGCCACCTCCACCAGTAATAAGTATTTTCATATTAAAAAATTTTCCAGTGTTTAATACCATCACTTGAAAAAGTTACTCTTTCTATTTTTATACTAGAATTAACTTTCTTAAGCTTAGATATAAGTTTTGATTGGTATAAAGAATTTACATAAATTAAAAGATATCCAGACTGTCCTGCGCCTAAAATTTTTCCCCCTAATACCTCATTCTTTTTTGCAAAAGTATAAAAATTATCTAATTTCTTGTTTGAGGATTTAGGGTTGAGTTGTTTTTTTAAATACCAAGACCTATCCATGGCCTCTCCGAATTTTTCTAAGTCTCCATTAATTAAAAAATTTTTCATATTTATCGATAAATTTCTAATTTTACTAAAGTAATTTTTTTTAGATTTTGGATTTTTTTTATATTGTAATATTTTTTTTGCTTGAATTTGACCAGAGTTTTTTCTTTTTCCCAGTTTTATTAATAACAAGTTATTTTCTAATTCTAGTTGAGTTTTTTTTTCCACTCTTAATCTGTTAATGAAAAAATTTGATTGGTATAAATCAATCCAATTAAATCCACCTGATATAGAAGGTAAATAATCCTGCCACCCGCCCTTAATTTTACTATCTAATCTTTCAATTTTATATGCTTCGTTGATTAAATTAAAATCATCTGTCTCCTCTTTATTTTTTAATAGACTTAATGCTTTTAGAATAGCTAAAGATAGAATTGAGGATCCACCTAATCCTGTTTGAGGCTCAAAGTCTGAAAATATTTCTAAATCAAATCCAGTATTTAAATTTTTATTTTTTAATAAATTTATAATCAAATTATTTTTTTTATATTTTTGAAGATGAATAAAATCTTTAAATTTAAATAATCTATTATTTGAATAATTATTAATTATTATCTTTTCATCCTTTCTTGGATAAAGTGAAACTGTTAAATATTTTTGTATAGCTGCACTTAAAATATAAGACTTATTTTTATTTAGATATTCACTAAAGTCGGTTCCACCTCCAACAAAACTTATTCTAGCTGGGATTTTTACTCGAATGCATTTTGGATATCTATCTTCAGATAAAAAATCATTATAATTTATTATGTCAAAAACCTTTTTATTATCATCCAAAACAGGTAGTGATAAATGGTAATTTTTATTATCAATTAATTTCTCAAATATTTGTAGTATTCCAGTCTTCGATAAAGATTTATTAGCAAAAGAGAAGTTCTTACTATAAACATTTTTTATTGTATCGTATTTTTTTTTATTGAGAACTCTTCTTATATCTCCATCTGTTATAACACCTATGCATTTCTTACCTTTGTTTACAACCACCCCAAATCCTTTGCTATCAGTAAAGGGCGCTGTTTTATTAAACACATTTATGACTTTAGAGATTTTGTCTTTTTCCTTAAAAGTAATTAATCTTATTATTTCTTTTTTCATATACTTGTTTAGTTCAATATTTGAACAGTATATCAAAAAGCACTAATTATCAAAAGAAATAATTGAATTTTCTAGTTTTTTATAGATTTTTCTAATTTTTGACCACGAATGAATTTTTTAAATCTACTAAGGTCTCTTGGAATTCCAATGTCAAAGAATATTTTTGAGGAATTTATGATATAATCCAGTTTATTTGACCGTAGCAAATTTGGTAAAACTTTTTGTTCTATAGAAAATTTTTTTTCTCTTAACTTAAAGTTATTCTTATAAAAAAGATATAAGCCAGAATTAATTAAACCTTTTTTTTTGTTTTGACCAGTAAGTTTTTTTAAATTTTTATTTTTTATTTCAAATCTATCATACCTTAGTCCTACTTCATTTTGTTTTAAGAGAATTATTGATTTTTTTTGTTTTTTATAAAAAGATTTTTTTATTATTTTATTTAAATTAAAATTAAAAAAAGTATCTCCATTAATAACCAAAAAAGGGTTAGAAATATTTTTTTTTTTAATTATATTTTTTATAGCTCCACCAGTTCCTAATAATTCTTTCTCTGAACTATAATCAAGATTTAAATTTTTATTTTTCTTAATAAATTTAATTATTTTTTCTTTTTTATATCCTATGGATAAAATTATTTTTTTTAAATTATTTGATTTTATACATTTTAAAATAAATAATAAGAAAGGTTTATTTTTCACAATTGGAATCAAAATTTTTGGCATCCCTTTGCTTTTTGATCTAATTCTTGTGCCCAGGCCACCACATAAAACTATAAGATCTAATTTTCTCATGTTGATTTTTGCATTAATATATTTATTTTATATTTAAAATATTTTTATGAATAAACTAAAAAAAAAAGCCTTCTTTTTTGATAGAGATAATACATTAATTAGAGATAATGGCTATACATATTTAACTAGGGATCTTAAGTTTTTACCTGGTGTAATAAAAGCAATACAATATCTAAATAAAAAAAAATATTTAGTAATAGTTTTGACAAATCAGTCTGGCATTGCAAGAGGTTACTTTAAAAAAAAAGATGTAGACAAGTTTCACAAATACATGAATACAAGTCTTAAATTGTTTAATTGTAAGATACATGATTTTTTTATTTGCGGTTGTCACCCCTTATTTCCAGCGAAAAATAAAGGTTGCACATGTAGAAAGCCATCAAATGAAATGTTGAAAAAGGCAATAAAAAAATGGTCTTTATCGAAAATAGATATATCAATGATAGGTGATAAAAGATCAGATAAAATTGCTGCTAAAAGAACAGGTATTAAGTTTTTTTATAAAAGTAAAAAAATAAATTTATATAAGCAAATTAAAAAAATTATTTGATAGCTCTAAATCAAATATTTTGAAGAAAACATTTCCAAAGGCTATCTTCTTTAGCTTGATTGCTTTTGATATAATTTGAAAAATATTTATTATACCCCTCTAGGTCCAATCTTTCTAATGTGTTTAATTTTTCAAACTCCTTATTATTACTTATATTAATAAATGGCTGTTTTATCATGTTATTTATCATTCTAAATGTAACGTATTTATAATAATTTTTTTCGAGTTCATTAGTTGTGATAAATATCAAAGGTTTTTTGAAAATTACCGGATAAGCGATTGCCGTAGTAGATGGATGTGAAATAACAATTTTTGAATCTGAAATCAATTCCATTGTTTTGTGCCTGAAACATTTTAATTTAAAAAACTCTTCATATAAACTTAAAGTGGAATCATCACAACGAGGGTGTAATGCAATTATTATTTTATAATCAAATTTAGTTTGAATGAAATTAAAAAATTTTTTTAGTTCATATAAATATTTTTCGCTCACTGGAGAAGAAAAATTTTTTATTAATTTATAATCCGGGTGATGAAACAGTATTTGATCCAAAAAAATAGCAATTTTTTCATTGTTTTTTATATTTCTTTTGGACTTTGTTTTAAAATCTAACGTGTTTTGATAATCAACGCTATGAGTATGCACTATCTTAGAGACCCCTTTATTTATATTAATGGGCATTGCTTTATACCCAGCTAAAAAAATTATATCTGCATTTAAAATTTTTTTCTTTTTTAAAGAAATTTTAATTAAAAATTTAATAAGTGATTTTACTTTTTTAAAAAAAATATAAAAAAATGATTTTAAATCAAAATGTAAAAATATTAATTGAAGGAAAAATTTTATCTTAATGGATAGATTGAATTCTTCGCTTGTATCTACTGTTGGTAAGTGAAATAATCTTAAACTTTTGAAACTAAATTCTCGGGAAATTTCTAAAATTTTATTTACAAAATTTTCAGGCCCCATAGGTACAATGCAATCTGGTGATATTTCTATTAAGGTTTGTTTGACTTGCTTAATATTATCAAGATAAATTATGTTGTTAAAAACACCTTTATTTTCTTTATCTTTTCTCTCTTTTTCGTATGCTTGACTAAGATCTATAATACTTATATCTAAAAATTGTTTTAAGTATTCAATTCCAAATTGGTCATACTTTATTTTATTAAATGTATAAGATGATATATATGTTATTTTTTTCACTTTAATTAATTTAATTTAAAAACTTTCTATTCATTAAGCATTTCGTATAATTTTTTTATCTTTTTTATATTTGTGTTTCGAAATTCTAAAATTTTAGGTATTTTTGCAAATTGTTGATCTTGGATTATTTTCCAGTACCAGCTTTTTTTTTTAATTGGGAGGTGGTCATCTTTTTTCCCATAATTATGGCTTATTTCCATTCCCACTATATAAGGTTTTATACTTTTTATGAATTTGAATTTATCGAATTTAAAAGCTTTAGATGCCAAATTTAAATGCCCGATGTTTAAGTTGACACCCAAATCTATTTTTTTAAAAAGTTTGAAAAGTTTTTTGAATTCTTCAGGCTTTTGCATTAATAAGTGATTTCTTGCACTTACAGATCCCTCGGTTTCTATTGCAATTTTAACTTTGTGAAATTTTGCAAATTTAACAATTTCTTTTAAAGATTGAACCATCTTTTTCCAAGATCTTTCGTAATTAGAATTAATAAGTTTTTTGTTGTTCCATAAAAAATCATAATTTTTTTTTGAAATATTAGATCCATCAGGGTCTGTTAAGAATCCAGGATGAAAAGTGTATAATTTCGCAGATATTTTTTTACTAAAAAGTATAGAATTTTTTATTCTCTTAATACTTTCTTTCCTTATTTTTAAGTTTTGTGATGCAAGATTTAATATAATATTTTTTTTTGGCACTGGAAAATAATTATGTACGCAATAATTTATATTATTATTTTTTTTAAAATTAAGTTTTTTTTCCCAAATGTGATTAGAGCCTAATTCGATGTTATTAATTTTTTTTTTTAATAATTGATTAACCGCCAAATAAATACTTTTATGATCTTTTATAAAAGTAGTTGAAACATAAAACATTTTTTATTTAAACATTCCTTTTTTTAATACCGAATTTTTTTTTATATTTTTTTTGGCTTTTTTTCCCAAAATAGATGATAAATCAGCAGGCCTTAGACCGTAAGCTGGCCTTTTAATATTAACTAATTTTTTCGTAATTTTTTGACCTTTGGAGATAAAAAATGCAGAAACTAAACTTTTTTTTAATTTTTTTCTGTTTTCAACTTCACTTTTAATTACAAATTTCTTGTCATTTCCTAAAGCCTTTTCAGCTTGTCGAATTTTTTTAATAAACTCTTCTAGTTCGATTGGATTTAAAGACATTCTGTGGTCAGGTCCTTTAAGTTTTTTATCAAGTGTGAAATGTTTTTCAATTATTTTAACTCCTTTACCAACGGAAGCTATTGCCGAAGTTGCGTCTTGAGTATGGTCAGAAAAACCTATTGGGCACTTAAATTTTTTATTGTAAAGATCTATGACATTTAAATTCACATTATCAATTATAGTTGGATAGTTTCCAGTACATTGCATTATAGCAAAGTTTTTAAAATTTGACGATTTAAGTAATTTATACGCTTTCTCTACCTCACTCATGTTGCTCATCGCAGTAGATAAAATAATTGGTTTTCTAAATTTTTTAAGAAAAGAAATAAATGGATAATTATCGTTATCAGTCGAAGCTACTTTGAAAGCTTTGATATTTAATTTATTTAAAAGTAATGCACTATCATTGTCGTATGGTGTACTAAGAAATATAATTTTTTTTTTTCTACAATAATTAATTAATTCAATATGCATTTTTTTGGAAATTTCTTGAGATTTAAGTAGGTTGAACCAAGATAATGTTTTATCAGACCCTGTTGTTTCTATGTGATACTGTGCTTTTGGCCCTTCTGGTACTATGATATTATCTGCTTTAAAAGTTTGAAATTTTACTGCATCAGCTTTAGCTTTCACCGCAGCGTCAATTAACTTTTTTCCCATAATTAAAGAGCCGTTGTGGTTTACTCCCGCTTCAGCAATTATAAATATTGAGGAGTTTTTGTTAATTATTTTATTTCCTATTTTTAACTGATACATTTAATTAATCCTATCAAAGTTAATAATTTTAGAATGTAATTTTGATTTTCCTGAAAATTCTTTTATATAATAATAGTCTTGAATGCTTCTGGAAGAATTATCATAAGGAGAAAAATAATCTTTTAATTTAAATTTATTGATTGTTTCTGTATCATATTCAAATGTTGATAAAAAAATTTTTTTATAGAAGTTTTTGATATTTAAATTTTTTAATTTCTTAATTTTAGAAAGTTTAATTTTTTTCTCATATAAATCATTTTTTCCTATATCGTAAAAATATGCATTTTTAATTTGCTTACCAAAGATTTTTAACAATACTTGGGTGTGATCTGGCGTTCCTAAGATTAATAATGGTTTTTTTACATACTTTGTTTCCCTTAAAAACTGGCTAATTTTCTTTAAAGGTCTGTTTAGAACGTATTTCTGAGCTTTTATATTTTCTATTTTAACTCTTTTCTTCAGTTTTCTTTGTGAAAAGTTTTTTGTAATTATCTTCAATGAATTTTTTTCATTTTCTTTAATTGTTTTTTGTCTTAATTTTTCAATTAATATAATCTTTTTTTTTAAAAATTTTTGTTTTTTTTTCTCAATTATAAGATCATCTATAACGAGATAATCTAATTTTGTTTTTAAGAAACATAATATTGCATCAACTGGTGTCTCAACTAACGGTTCGCCGGCATCATTAAAAGATGTATTTAAAATAACTGGAACTCCTGTCTGTCTATAAAACTCTTTTATCAAGTTATAAAATTTAAAATTTTGTTCTTTATTAACCGTCTGAACACGTGCTGTATTATCAACATGAATAGCGGAGGGTATTTTTTTTGATAACTTGCTTTTAGCAACTTGTAACATAAAGGGAGAGTAAGAAATATCAAAATATTTTTTTGACATTTCTTCCATAATAGCTGGTGCAAAAGGCCTAAAGATTTCACGGTGCTTTACTTTTCTATTTATATGGTCACGCATCTTTGGGTTTCTAGGATCAGCTAGAATGCTTCTGTTACCAAGTGCTCTTGGGCCATATTCACTTTTACCAGAGAAGTTTCCAATTACTTTTCCATTTTTTATTAAATTAGCAATTTTTTTTTGGTTGCAAAAATTATACTTAATATTAAATTTATTTAATAAGTTCATTGTTTCTTTAATGTTATATTTTTTACCTGTATAGGCATTGAGAAAATTAATCCTTTTCTTTTTTTTAAGTAAATTATGATAACCCCATAAAACTAACCCAAAGGGAATTCCTTCATCAGAACATGCTGGAAAAACAAATATTTCTTTAAATTTAGAATTTTTGATAAGCTTATTATTGGCGACTGAATTCAAAGCTACGCCACCAGCTAAACAAATATTTTTACATTTTGTTTTTTGAAATACTTTTTTTCCCAAATGTATCATAACTTTTTCTGCTACATCTTGTATTTTAAAAGCCCAATCACAAAATTTTCTACTAGTAACATTTTTTTTATTTGCAGTCGGATAATTTTGTCTAATTAATGAAGGTCTAAAATTTTTATTGATATGATTTAAAACATCTGAATGAGGTTGCCTTCTCATAAAATTGGAAAAGTCTGTTTCTATTCCATTTAGTTTATAAGGAATTTTAATTTTTTTATTTTTTTTACCATAAGGTGCCAGGCCCATAGTTTTTCCTTCACCTCCAGTACCAAAGTTTAAAATATTTTTAGTTACAACAGAATAAGCTACTCCGATGCCATAAAATTTGCTTTTGTCAATTAATTTGATATTATTATTTTTTCCTAAATAAAAGGAATTGGTTTCTAAATCAGATCCGTTGCCATCGATTATAAGTATTGCAGACTTATCAAAACCACTTGAATAATAAGTGCTGGCAGCATGTGCTAAGTGATGATCTATTTGTACAATTTTTTTTTTATCAAAATTTAAAATCTCTTTAATATAATCGAATTCTTGATAGTTGTAGGCTGGGCCAGATCTGAGCCATCTTTTTATGCGTATCCAATCAGAAATCAAATAATCAATTTCTCTTAGACTTTTTAAATTAAAATAGTTCATACAATAATAAATTGAGTGTATGGGAAAGGTATAAGGATATTTTTTTCTTATTAATCTCTCTTCTGAAATCGCTACATAATCTAAGATCTCGTTTTTTTCATCGACTTTTAGTATGCTTGCCCCCGATGAGGCCGTTGCGTATGACTGTATTCCTAGAAGATACTTTGACTTTGCCATGCATTATTATATCGTTCAACTATTGAACAGTAAAGTGTTTTGTTGTATAAATATTGATATGAGACCAGAACATTTTGAAGTTTTAAGGAAAGTTGAGAAGAAACCAAAGAGCACACAGAGAGAGTTGGCCAAGGAATTAGGCTTAAGTTTAGGTAAACTGAATTATTGTCTCAAAGCATTAAAAGAAAAAGGTTTAATAAAGATTAATAATTTTAAACAAAATGAGAAAAAAGAGAGATACTTTTATATTTTAACTCCAAAAGGTATTCTAGAAAAAACTAAATTAACAATTAATTTTATGAAAAGAAAAATGGAAGAATACGACGATCTAAAAAGAGATTTACAAAATTCAAAATCAAACATTAAAAAGAAGTAGTTCTTTATCTTTTTTTAAAAATTTTTTTTTCAACTTGTTCAAATATATAGTGGCCTAAAAAGATGTGACTTTCTTGAATAACAGCGGTGTTACTTGAGGGCACTATAATATTTATTTTACTATATTTTTTAGATTTTCCACCTTTATTACCTAAAAAACATATTGTCTTTATTTTTTTTTGTTTTGATTTTTTAAGAACATTAATAATATTTTTTGAATTTCCAGATGTAGATAAAACTATTAATAAATCACCTTTTGATGATAATGCTTCAAAAGTTCGAGAAAAAATATTTTCAAAACCATAATCATTACTACAAGCAGTTATTGTGGATGTATCTAGAGCCAAAGGTATAATAGGAAGAGCTCTTCGGTTGAAACTGCTTTTTAATCTTACAATAAATTCAGCGGCTAAATGTTGTGCGTCTGCGGCTGAGCCTCCATTTCCGCAAATCAAAATTTTTCCTTTTTTTTTCAATATTTTGTAAATTAGGTTAATCGATTCAATTATTTTTGGCTCTAATTTAATCAGACTTTCTAATACCTTGTTATGTTCAGTTATTGTTTTTTTTAGCATACTTCTACATTTTTATATTTTTTTTCTGCAAATCTGCCTCTTGTGTCATAAATTTTTTTAGAATTTTTTTGCAACATTTTATAATTTATACAGTCGTGGTCTGAAAGTAAAATTATTTTGTCGTATTTTTTTAAGATCTTTTTACTTATATTTCTTAAAGAAAATAAAGTTTCATTTGCTACTTTTACTTTTGGAACATAGGGGTCGTAATAATCTATTCTTCTTTTTGATTTTAGATAATGTTTTAAAAAAATTAATGCTGGCGACATTCTAATATCATTAATATTTTTTTTATATGAAATTCCAACGACCAAAATTTTAGTGTTTTGCTTTAAATTTAAATTTACTTTTTCCAAAATCCATCTTGATATTTTATTATTTATCTTATTTGCTAAAGAAATAAATTCTGTATTTGTGTTAAATTGTTTTCCTATCCATTTCAAAAAAATTGGGTCTACTGGAATACAGTGTCCCCCTACTCCAGGTCCAGGGTAAAAAGGTGTAAAACCAAATTCTTTTGTTGAGCTTGCTTTTATAACATCGTGGATATTAATTTTTAACTTACTTGTAATTATTTTCATTTCGTTAGCTAAACTTATATTAACTGATCTAAAGGTATTTTCATAAATCTTTGACAATTCAGCAACTTTTATATTTTCTGCTACATGAATCTTTTTGAAAATATTTTTGTAAAGTTTTAGTATAGAATTAGTGCAACGTTTTGAAAACCCAGATATTACTTTTGTAATATTTTCAATTCTAAAATTGTTATTACCAGGATTTATTCTTTCAGGTGAAAAACAAAGGTAAAAATTTTTACCAACTTTAAATTTTTTATTTAGTTTTTTTAAAAAAATACTTTCAGTTGTATTTGCAGGAACTGTACTCTCCAATATAATTGTCTGATTTTTTCTTAGGTATTTAAAGCTAGATTTGATAAATTTTTTAATAAATGATAGGTCTGGACCTCCTGATTTTGTCAATGGTGTAGGCAAACAAATTATAATGTAATCCATTATACCAAGTTTTTTAATTTCTCCAGGAGAAAGTAAGTTTTTTTTATTAATAATTTTAAGATCTTTATTTTTAACATCAGATATATGACTTATATTTTTTTTAAGATTCTTAATTTTAACTTTATCGATATCGTATCCAAAAGCAGAGAATTTTTTCCTAGAGATTAAACAAAGAAAAGGCAATCCAACATAACCAAGTCCAACAATGCAAATTTTTTTATTTTTCATTAATAAATTGCCTTTTTAAGTTTGTTTTGAAAAGTTGTAAGTTAAAATTTTCGTTAAAATCTCTGTATTTTTTACATCGGGTTTTAGTAAAGAAAACATTATTTTTTATAGTTTTTATTTTTAAAAAAATTTTTTCAAATTTTGAAAATTTATCAGTTTTAATTCTAGCGAAATTATTACCTAAAAAAAACGCTTTATTTGGTGATAAGCATTTAAATAAAATAACCTTTTTATCTAATAAAAGTGAATGATTTAAAATACTAGAATCGCACCCTATTACAATATCACTATTAATAATAGCTTGATAAGATGAATGCATTGATTGTTTCCTAGTGACAAATGAGTAATTCGTATCTTTAAGATATTTTTTAAAGTTAGATAATCTATAATTTATATCAAATTTATCTTTAGATTTAATTGCTATAAGAATTTTAAATTTATGCTTTGAACATAATTTATTAAGATGTTTTAATAATAAAAAATATTCCTCTTCTCTTTTCAAATCGTCATATCTAAATTGCTGATTAGGCAAATGTACCTTTGGCATATTTTTATCAATTAAACATATTTGAAAATTATTTTTTTTTTTCGTTATTTTTTTTTTTATAGATTTTATATATAAACTTTGAATAGGTGGGATTATATTAACATTTCCAAACCTTTTATATTTATTATAACTTTCTACTTTATTTCCAAAACTAAAAATTTTTTGAAAATAAAAACCTTTTGCTTTTGAGCCCGTGTTTTTGAAAAGAATACAGTTAATTTTTTTTTTAAAGTACTCTGATGCAACAGAAAAATCTTTTGAATTTTCTACGCTTGAAATGACTAATCTTGGATTTGAAACTGTGATTACCGCTATAAGATAATTCAATTTTATAGGAAATTTTAAAAAATTTTTTATCATAAACAAAATAATTGAAGGTGATAGAAATATTTCATTAAACTCATCAGCTCTAGTTCTTAATTCATAGATATGATTTTTTTCAAAAAGCCATTTTAATAATGTTTCAGAGTAATGATCGAAGATAACTATTTTTTTTTGTGGAGGATCACTAAATTTAAATTTGACCTGAAAGATTAAGCTTATAAATTTTTTAATCCAGAATAGATTTGAGTTTCTTTTAAGAAAATAAAAATCATTTTTACCTTTTTGATAATTATTTTTTTTTTAAAAAATATTCAAATGCCGTGTTACAATAAATAGTGTCTGTGGAAAAATTACTTTTATAAAAATCTAATTTATTTTTCATTTTAAATATCTTGCTAACATTTCACCAAAATATATATCTGACTTATTATGAATATCTAAAAATCCATGTTTCGAATTATACGATAAGATATGTAATGGCTCTTTGAAGAGCTTCTTATTCTTAAGTAAAACTCTCTTTCTTGAAGCCAAAGATACCCCACAGTCTTCCCGGTATATAATATTTTTTTTTGCACTTTGCCTCGGAACTCCTGCGTTTTTAACAGGAGAGATTCTTTTAAATTTATTTCTCTTTTTTATCCAAAAATTTTTTTTGTACTCATATCCTGCAAAAGCGGAATTGAGTTTTTTATTATTTAGCAAAAGTTTTATACAATCATTTAAAATATTTTTTGGTCTTAAAGGTTCAGTTGTCTGCAAAAATGCAAATATGTCAAAACTTCCAATTTTTTTTTCAAATTCTTTCGCTGCATGAATTAATGCTGGTAAAGATTTAGCTTTGTCATTGCTTAAGTTCTTTGGTCTGGGATAAACTACAAAGCAATTTTTTCTTTTGCAAAAATTATAAATTTCTTTTGAGTCTGTTGAAATGACTATATGAGTAATATATTTACTTTTTTTTGCGTAATTTATCGTGTGTTCTATAAGAGGTTTGTTCAAAAAATTATGTAAGTTTTTTTTCCTTAAGCTTTTTGAGCCGCCTCTTGCTAAAATAAAACAAGGTAATTTTTTTTCTAAAACCATAATAAACTAGGCTCAAAAGTTAAGTTTATATTTAATTGTTGCATTTATAGATATTAGTATATATAAATTTGTTCAATAAATGAACAACTAAATTAAAATATTATGATTTTTGACAATCCTTATAATCATTTAATAAAAGATAATTTTTTGAGTACAGAAACTTGTAAATATCTTAAAAATAAGGATTTAAAACAAATGGCTGATACCTCAAATAACGTTTTAAATAACCCAAATGCATCAAAAAAAAGGCTGATTACAAAAGTTATAATCAAAAATGAAGTCAATCCAAAGCTAGAGGATAAACATAAAGATTTTTACAAAAGTTTGTTCATTGATTTAAAAAAGAAATTTGATGACAATTTTTTTAAAAGTCTCATACTAGACGAAAAGTTAAAGTCTGAGGGCACTTATAATATTCTACACACATGGGATGAACCAGGATTTTTTATGAAGCCACATGTTGATACGGAAAGAAAGATCTGGACCGGTATTATTTATCTATTTGGAGATGGAAAATCTAGAGATGGAAGTACAACTTTATTTGGTGAAAATGAAACTGATTATAAGGATATAATTCCAAGTTATAATAGATTTCTTGCTTTTAAAAGATCGAGTCTAGCAAAACATGCAGTAAGAGAAAATTTGTCATCAAGAGAAATACTTTTAATAAACTTTAATAGAATTGAGAACTAATAAATGAAAAAAAAGGTGGACAAAAATATTTCAATGGTTGGGTCTGGTTGGACATTTAATAAAATAGAAAAAAAATTTGACTCCCATGTCAAAAAATCTATTCCACTATATAACGAAGTACACAGGCTTTGTTTGAGCTGCTCTGAATTTTTTACACACGATAATGCTACTTTTTTAGATATAGGTTGCTCAACTGGAACCCTTACAAAAAAATTTACTGACAAATACAGTGCAAAAAATCATAAAATAAAATTTATTGGGATAGATACGGTAAGCTCGATGATTAAGGAAGCAAAAAAGAAGAATAAAGATAAAAGAACCTATTTTAAAAATTCTTCAATTTTAAATTTCAAACCAAAGAAAAAGATTAATTTAATTACCTCTGTTTTTACAATACAATTTATTAGTCCAAATAAAAGACAAAAAGCCTATGACAATATTTACAAAATTTTGTCTAAAGGTGGAGCTTTCATTTTATTTGAAAAAGTACTAGCCGATAACTCAAAGTTTCAAGATATGTACAATGGAATTTATAATGATTTTAAAAGAGATAATAATTTTACTGAGCAACAAATTGCTCAAAAAAGTCTTTCGCTTAGAGGAAAGTTAGAAAGTTACAGCTCAAAGGAAAACAAAGAATGTTTGCATAATGCAGGATTTAAAAAAATAAACACAATTTTTAAATGGCTTTGTTTTGAGGGCACAATCTGTATTAAATAAAAAAGGGATTACATGAATTTTTTAAATTTTAATGTTAAAAGCTCAAATTTACTCAAGTTTTTAACACCTACAAGCAAGAACACAAAATGGTTTGAGTCCGCACCTGAAAATAAAATTTCTTCAAGAATGGTTGGAAGATTTTTATTACAATTTCATCAAGTAGCAGATGAAATTAAAAATGAAAAAAATGATTCAGGGTTGAAATTTTTAGATATTGGAACTGGAAATGGAATTCTACCAGAGCTTATTTCTGATATTTTTTCCTGTAAATCATCAATTGGTTTAGATCCTTTCAGTGACGGAGAACATGTTACTTCTCACCCAAGAAATACAAGATCAAAGTTGATGAAAGAAATAAATAAGTACTTTAAAAAAGGATCTCTTGACTTCAGTGATTACAAGCAACTTTTAGAATTTGAAAGTTTTTCAAAAATACCTTCAAAAATTATTTTCTCAAAACCTAATAAAAAATGGAAATTTGAAAAAAAATTTATTAATCAACTTTCAACTAAGAAAAAATTTAATTTTATTTTTGCTAAATGCATCGATCATGTTCCAAATTGGAAAACATTGTTTAAAAACGTTACAACAAGATCTGAAAAAAACTGCACTTTATTAATCAAACATAATTCATTTTTTTCATACAATGGGGCACATAGGTATGGTTCAACATTCATACCTTGGGGCCATGTTCTCCTAAGTGAAAATAATTACAAAAGTTATGCTAAAAAATTCCACCCGAGTAGGTACAAAGATATGATAAATTTTTATTATAAAGGTTTAGCTTACCCAAGGTATACGTTAGATGAGTTAAAAATAATATTATTCAAAAATAATTGGAAAATATTAAGTATCGAGTTTGCGCCAAACAAAAAGATTACTGAGATGCTTAGACTAGCTGGTGGAGCAGAAAAGTTATTAGCAAGAGCAAAAAAAAGATACAAAAATATAAGCCTCTCAGAGCTAATTTCAAATAGAATAACTATCAAAGCTAAAAAAATTTAAATGTGTGGAATTTTTCTATCAAGTTGCAAAGTCAACAACAAAATCCTTAAAGAAATTTTAAATAGGTTAAATTCAAGAGGTCCAGATGATTTAAAGATTAGATCTTCAAACGAAGGAACTTATTTATTCACCCGACTTGCAATCACTGGAAGAAATGTCTCAGCTATGCAACCTTTAAATAAAGTTATTTCTGAAAAAAATGATTTTTTTTTATTTAATGGTGAAATTTATAATTATAAGGATTTAAATAAAAAACTTGGTATCAAATCTAAGAATAATTTATCTGATACAATTGTCCTTCAAAGATTAATTAAAAAATATAAATTATTGAAATCTTTAAAAAAAATTAATGGAATGTATGCAATCTGTTCTGTAACGAAAAATTTCAAAGAAGTTTGTTTGGCTAGAGATACCTTTGGGCAAAAACCTCTATATTATAGAATTTTTAGAAACAATTGGTATGTAAGTTCGGATCCTTATTGTATAGCTTTAGCCACTTCTGTGGACCTCGATAATAATAGTTTCAAAAATTTTGTTTTTTCTAACGAGGATTTCGGAACAAAAGGACTTTTGGCGTCTAACAATTCATTTTTTAAAGAAATAAATGCAGTGCCTCCTAACTCTTTTATAAAAATTAACAAAAGAAAAATATTACAATTAAAATCAATAAATCGTTTTTCGAATATTCATTTAAAAAATAAATTTGATGATTTAAAAAAAACTGCTGCTAAATTAAAGTTAATTATTGAAAATGTAGTAAAAAATTATTGTGGACAACACAAAGATGTTGCTTTTACATATTCTGGAGGAATAGACTCAACGATATTGCTTCTTGCATCACTAAGACTCAAAAAAAAATTCACTTATTATACAAAAATAGCGGACAAAATTGATGATGTAGCTAAAAATTCTATTAGAAAATTAAAATTTTTAGGAATAAAGAAATTTTACAGAATAAAAATAAAAGAGAAGGATTATTTATCTTACTTGATTGATTTTATTAAGTACTCAGGATCAGCGCCTAGATGGGGGACTGCTCCATCAGTTGGTCCATTATATAAATTAATGAATTCACATAAAAATAAAATTTGTATTGGTGGTGACGGTGCTGATGAACTTTTTTTTGGTTATGGAAACAACAATAAGATTGTTGAAGATTTTGATTTAAATAAAAATTATACCAAGATAAAATTTTTAAACTTCATAAAAAATTATACTAATTCTGGATGGATGAATTATAATCCAAAAAACTTAAAATCATATTTTAATGAATTAAAAAAATATAAAAAAATATTTTCAAAAATGAAAAAAAATAAAACAAATTTTTTGTTATTTTCGAGGCTTATTGATTTAAACTTTTTTTTAAGTCGCGTTGTTAACCCACACTCAGATTTATGCTCAATGAAATACTCAATAGAATTAAGATCGCCTTTCCTTGACGATAAAGTTGTAGAGTTTGCAATTAATAAATGCAGTAACAAAACAATTTATAATACTGATGGCTTTCAAAACAAGTTGATATTAAAGGAGATTTTAAAAAGTCAATGTAAAGATTTTAATCTCAACCCTAAACTTTTTATCGCAAATGAGAAACATGGGACAAGAAATTTTGCCCTCCAATTTGCAAAAAAAATAAAAATAAACAATTTACCTATTAAAATAAGGAAAATATTTAGTAAAGAGTTAAAAGACGGTTATTCATTAAAAATGAAATATAAGATTATTTCTTTATCAATATTTTACTTAATTTTTGTCCAAAATAAAAACAAGAGGGAAATTTTAAAAATATTAAAAAAATAAAATGAATAATAAAAAACAAAATAAAACTACAATTATTGCAGAAGTTGGTTTAAGTCATAGAGGGTCTTTTGCAAAAGCAAAAAAACTTATAAAATTAATAGCTTTAGCCGGTGCTGATATCATAAAATTCCAAACTCATATAGCTAAAGCTGAGTCTACTGCTCAAGAAAAATTTAGAAAAGGTCATAAATTCAAACATAAAACAAGGTATCAATATTGGAAGGCCCATGAATTTTCTAATGAACAATGGCTTTCGCTTTCAAAATATTGTGAAAAAAACAACATAGGTTTTATGAGCTCACCTTTCTCTATACAATCATTCAATGTCTTAAAAAAAACCAATCAACGGTATTGGAAAATAGGATCAGGAGAATTTTTTTCACAAGATCTAATTAATAAGGTAATAGCCTCAAAAAAACCAATTATTTTAAGCACTGGTCTATCTAATTATAAAGAAATTGGAAATATGATAAAAAAATTAAAAAAAAATAAAAATAAATTTACTATTTTGCAATGCACAACTAAATATCCAATTTCACTTAAAGAAGTAGGTCTTAATGTAGCCCACAAAATTAAAAAGGATTATAATTGCAAAGTGGGACTTTCTGATCATTCTGGAAAAATATACCCTTCTCTTTATGCAATTTCGAATGAGGATTTTGAAATTATAGAGGTACATGTTACAACCAAAAAAAAAGATAAATCTAATCCTGACAACACATCTTCAATAACTCTAGATCAGTTAAAGTTTTTGTGTGATTATAATAGAAATCTTGAAATTATAAGATCTAATCCAGTTAATAAGAATAAAATTTCTAAAAATTTAAATAAATCGAAAAATTTATTTACAAAAAGTATCGCCCCATGTACAGATCTAAATAAAGGGAAAAGAGTAACATTAAAAGATATTTGCTTAAAAAAACCAGGTACAGGAATTGACTATAAATATAGAAATAAAATTATCGGTAAAACTTTGAAAAGAGACGTTAAAAGTTACGAGTTACTAAAATGGAGCGACTTTGAAAAATAAAAAAAATATATGTGTCGTAATTAACAACAGGGCTAATTATGCAAGAATAAAAAGTTTTTTATTACTTGCCACAAAATCAAAAAATATAAAGCTTGATATAATACTTGGGGCTTCAAGTATTTTAGAAAGATTCGGTAATGTCTCAAAAGTAATAGAAAAGGATAGATTAAAAGTTTCGAGTAGACTATTTTCAGTCGTGGAGGGTGACACTCCCTTATGTATGGCTAAAACGACAGGAAATTTAATTTCTGATCTATCAACAGAATTTGAAAAATTAAAACCTGATGCCGTAATCGTAATTGCAGATAGATATGAAAATTTAGCTGTAGCTATAGCTGCGAGCTATATGAATATTCCAATAATCCATTTACAGGGAGGTGAAGTTTCAGGGTCAATAGACGAAAATGTTAGACATGCAATTACTAAATTAGCACATTATCATTTTACTTGTACTGAAAGAGCTTCTAAATACATATCATTGATGGGTGAAGACAAGAAAAAAATCTTTAATGTTGGATGCCCTTCTATTGATGAAGTAAAAGATAATTTAATTTCTCCTACAAAAGATTTTATTAAAAATATAAATAAAAATGGCTCTGGTGATACAATTGATTTCTCAGAAGATTATGTCGTAGTGGTTTACCATCCTGTAACCACAGAGTATGGAGAAACACTAAATAATTTTAAAATTTTTTTAGATAGTATTATGGAGATTAATAAACAATTACAAATAATTTGGTTTTGGCCAAATATTGATGCTGGTAATGATCTTATATCAAAAAGAATAAGAACGAATTATGGCGATAAAAAATTTAAAAAAATAAGATTAATTAAAAACCTAGAAAATAAATATTATATTCAACTTTTAAATAATGCAAAATG
>MDTG01069866.1_pt1 | contig 30323 bp, 32 predicted proteins | sample 811421 | NCBI WGS metagenome assembly MDTG01 (sample SAMN05326645, study PRJNA326480) | marine metagenome | isolation source: seawater | place: Pacific Ocean: South East | collected 2011 | reverse complement strand
ATTATATCCTAAAGCATAAACTTTAGACCCCAATGAGTAAAGCCATAAACATAACCAAGAACCTTTGAAGCCAGTTGCCCCTGTAACAAGTATTTTTTTTCCTCTAAAAAATTTTAAAGTACTATTTCTCATAAAATATTTTAATAAATTTACCCATGATGAACGTTTAAAAATTCTTTTTTACTTTCAAAAATTATTGGTCTTAAAAACATGCAATCAGATTTTAATGAAATTTTGTTTAGATTAGTTTTAATAATTTTACAATTAAATGGTTCCATTTTAAAGATTTTATTATCAAAAAATACATTTATGATTTTTGATGTTGGGTTTGCTATGTAAATTTCTAATTGACTATCTATACTGTATAAATTTTGTACGATGTATTGCCTTTTGTTAATAAAAGTATTCTTAATAATATCTTTTTTATATTCAGTATTATTCTCATATTTTACGAGTGTATTCCCATGAACAAATGAGGGTAACTCATTGTTTAGGCTATATCCTACGTAACATCTATTTGATATAATAGTTTTACTTTTAACTGTATCTAAATTATGAAAAATAAAGAAAGTCCCATAATCTTCAATGCCATTCATATACTCTTTATTTATCAAAATTTCATGAGATAAATTATTTGAATTTAAAATAATCTCTTTAATTTTCATATTTTGTTTGGAAAAAAATATAATTTTCATTTCAGCGTCTTGATTAAAAAACATCTTTACTAAATTACTAAACTTAACTACTGTTTTATATCCATTGTCTGTTCTCCAGCAAAATGCATCACTTATAGAGGTTTTTTTATTTAAAAAATCAATATCAATATCAACTGGACTTAAATTTAAATTATTTCTAATAAAAATTGAAATATTAGATCTTGTAATTTTTTTTAACAATATTTTTAAATTCATTTTTTAAATTACTTATAATTTTGTATCTATTTATATCTAAAATATATTCTGTTAAAGGATGAGTATGTTCGAAAGAAATATGGTTATTTTTTTCCATATAATAAATCGGTATACCTAAAAAACCATCAATAAATAAAAAAACTCCATCATTTAGATAATTATTTTCGATTTCAAAAATATTTGTTTTATTCGTGTAGAATATTTTTCTATCTATAATTTTTTTCTTTTTATAATCAATTATATATGCATCAAATTGTAAATTTAGAGGTAAATGATAAATGTTTCTAAAAAATATTATTTTTTTATCTGAATTTTTATTTAAAAGATTTGTTATTGGGCTTAAAATTGACCCATTACTATTTGTCATTTTAAAAGGATACTCAGATTGGTAAGAGGAAAAACCACCATAATTATTTTCTATATTTAACGAACACCTATAAGCTGGTTTAGTTTTTGTATAGTTAGAAAAATTTTTTATACAATCTATCTCAAGCTCCTGGTTTAAATCCAATTCACTTTTTAAAGATAGAAAGTAAATTTCATTATCTGAAAGATTTTTATTTTCTATAAAGTAAAAATAATCATCAAAATTATTTATTGGTTTCGATATTTTCCATTTTTTATTTTGATTTATTTCTGCTTTTACTAATTGTACATCATGTCTTAAATTAGAATTATTTTTAAATCTAGGTATTTTTAGATTTGAATTAATTATATCTGTCTCTAAACCAAAAAAAATATTCATCTAGTGTTATTAGTAATAAATAAATTAAATTTTAAAACTTATTTATCATTTTTTTTTAAAATTTTCTCAACCCTTTTTACATCTTTTGGATAATCAACAGCTATTGAATTTCCACTCAATTTAACCATTTTTATTTTTTTATTCGAATCAAAAAACCTTAACAACTCGATGTCCTCAATTTCCTCAATAATTCCTTTTCGTTTTTTTTTAGAAAATTGTAAAAGTTCTGCTCTATTAAATGCATAAATGCACACTTGCTTAAAGTAATATTTATGTTTTTTTTTAGAACCAGGTACAGCTGATCTAGAGATATAAATAAGATTTTTATTTTTATTGAAAACAACTTTGGGTATAGAATTATCTTTTTCATTTTCGTCTTTTTTTAATCTTGTGTAACCACATATCACTTGATTCTTATAAATTATTTTTTCATTAATTACTTTTCTTATGTCATTTGTCAAAACCAAAGGCTCATCACCTTGAAGGTTAACATAGATATCTGCCTTAATTTTTCTGGCAACCTCAGATAGTCTATCAGTCCCAGTTAAACAATTCTTACCAGTAAGTAAGTAATTAAGATTATATTTTTCACAAACTTTAACTATTTTTTGACTATCTGTAGCAACTATTACAGTTTTAATTCCTTTAACTTTTTTTGCAATACGTGCAACTCTTACTACCATTGGTAGTCCAAGTATATTAACAAGAGGCTTACCAGGAAATCTTTTTGAGTTATACCTGGCTGGAATTACAATAATTATTTGTTTCATTAACACTATTTAATTAATTTAAATTTTGAAGTGCTTTTTGTTAAAATACATTACATCCGCAGCAAAAATAATACTAGAAAATAAATTATTATTCATCAAATTAATCCCTACAATTCTGAAATGGTTTGGTATTAAGTATTTTTCTAATTCGCTAAATGAAAAACATTTATCATAAACGTCATCTAAAATTATTTCAGCAATAATTGCTTTTATTTTATTTTTTTTAATTAAATCTTTACTTCCGTGTAATACCTTGTCCTCATATCCTTGAGTATCAATTTTTAAAATATCAATTTCATCTATTTTATTTTCTTTGCAATAATTATCTAATGTAACTATTTTTACATCTTCTATTTTTTTAACAAATTTATCTTCTGCTACATTAAATTGCTTACTTCGTTTTTCTAACCATTTAGTCCCAGGATTAATATTATTAAAAGATGAATTTTGTGAATTTTCTGTAATATTAAATTTTTTTAATCCTTTTTCATCTCCCACCGCAACGTTGTTTAAAAAAATATTTTTTTTATTTCCATATTTTTTCTTTAAAATTTCAAATTCATGCTTTATCGGTTCAAAAGAATGGATTTCATAATTGGAAAATAATTTTTGAAATCTATTTATGGATTGTCCATTATTTGCACCAATATCAAAAATAACAGGATTATTTGAAATTTTATCTAATAAAATTTTATCAAAACTTTCATGTTTAATATCACTGTTATATTTTATTATATCTAATCCAAATATATTGAATAATTTTTTTATTATTTTTTTAATATTCATTTTTCTAAAATTCAATCAAACTTTTTTTATTATATTTATAATATTCAAAAATATTATCATATAATTTTTTTGATCTTAGTCCCTTCCATATGTTTGGATTATAGTAATATAAATTTTGGTCTGAACAAATTTGAATTACTTTTATATTTTTTTCAACAGCTAAAAATAGACCTGAGGTAGCATCTAAAAAAATAGAAAGATTTTTCCCTTTATTACTTTTGCTTATCTTAATATCACTTAGTTCATTCTTAATATTATTTTTTAATAAAATGTGCTTTTTATCCTCTTTTTTTAAGGGATGGATACATATTTCCATATCTCTATTTAGTAGATATTTAATATTAACAAAAGACTCCATAATTTTTTTTGAATTGTTGAGATTGTAGGGTAAGAAAATTTTGTTTGATAATAGAGATTTGAAATTTGATACTTTTTTATATTTATATGATTTTTTTATGTAAATCTTTCTAGAGTTCCATCCCAAATATTTAACAAAAATATTTTTTTGATTCTTTCCATTAACAATAATTTCATCTGGACTACTTAATTTGTTATAAATAAAATTAATTGGTAATGGTTGAGGAAGGGAATGAACTATTCCAATAATTTTTTGATTTTTAAAATTTTCTCTTATATTTTTAACAATAATTTTTTGAGACAAAGAACCTTCATACGGAATAATAAAATTATTAAATTTTAAATCTTTAAAAATTTCTTTAATCAAATATGACAAATTTTCACCTAAAAAGGATTGATAAGTTTGAGAAAAATTTTTTTTTGTGAATATATTAAATATAATCTTAATTAAATTTTTTATAACACTTTTAAATCTATTTCTTGAGTGAAATAATAAAATACAATTAGAATTTATATTTTGAGGTAAAATGTTATCTAGATACAGTATTAAAATTAAACATTTTTTATTGTTAGAATTTATATTTAAATAATTATCTTTAAAATTTCCTTTATTATCAAAGTTTCTTCTAAATCCCCATGTTAATTGAATTGATTTGAAATTTTTAATTTTTGGAATATTTGTGTGAGATAAGTTTTTGTAAATGATTAATTTAAAAATATTTAAAATTCTATAAAAAAAAAAATTAATAAAATTATTATGCTTTAAATAATTAATATATTTTAGTGAAAAATTGTCTGATACTTGCAAACTATTTAAGATACTAGAGTAATTGAAGTTATATTTTTTTGCTATAGACAATAGTTTTTTGAAATACAATAAACTTTGATAATTATAATTCTTCCTCATATCTAAAAATTAATAAAGTATATATTTAGCGAGTCTTAATTTATTTCTTATTTTTACATTAAACATTTATAGATCACATTTTTTTTTCGTTGAAATATTCATTAAAAATATTTATAAAATTATTTTTTAAACTTTTTGGATGTTTTAAAAATAAATTTATATATTCATAGTACTTATTTGATTTTGAAATTATACATTCTCTAATTGCCTTTTTATTTAAATTTCTATCTAAATTAATCGGATTTTTATTAAAATAATTTGCTCTATAACGAATTTGTTTTCCTAAACTTAGCTTATTAATCTCATCTGAAGTTAAAAATAAAATCTTTTTTTTAAATAAAATTGGGTAATTTAAAGACGTTGATTGATGTAAAAAAACAAATTTTGCATTTCTTACTAAATCACAAGTATTATTATGATACGACTTAAAATTTTTGAAAAAATTTTTTTTTAATGTTGGATGTGATGCGATTATAATTTTCATATGAAAATTTTTTTAAAAAAAGTTGAAAAAATTTATAATTTTAGGAAAATATAAATTCGGGTCTATCCAATTTTTATTTTTATTCTTTATTAAATCTGGATGAAAAACAAAATTTTCATCTAAAAATACAGCATAATCTTTTTTATATTTTCTTGATTTTTTTTCTTTAGACAAAAATTTCTCATAATCATAATGATGAATGAATATATTATTTTTACTTCTATAAAAATTTTGACTATTTCTTAAACCAATGTGGATTAAATAATCGTAATTAATTTTTTTATAAAAAAAATGTTTTAAAAGTACTGAATAGTAAGTAAAGTTATTTGTAAAACCAATATCAAGTATCTTTAAAAGTGGTGTATTTAAACTTTTTAAGTATGAAAATACTTTTTCAGTTTTATATGAATTATTTTCAATAAAATACGGAACGATTATATCAGGTTTAATTTTTAATATTCTATCTTTTAAATTACTAAATTTTTTAATTTTTATTTCTTTTAAATTTTTTATTTTTTTAAAATTTTCTATATTTTGAGAGCTGGTATTTGAATTTAATATTTTTGATGCATCCAAAAAATAAATTTTATAATTTTTTGTTAAGGAATTAATAAAATTTTTTTCAATAACGCTTTGACTTATACCTTTCCAAGATACTATTAATATTTTTTTTATCGAGATCACTTTAGATATTTAATTTTTTATGTATAATTTAATAAACAAAATATGAAAGATAAAAAAATTTTTATTATAGCAGAAGCTGGTGTAAATCATAATGGTGATATTAAAAAAGCTTTAAAGCTGGTAGACATTGCTAAGAATTCGGGCGCTGATGCAATAAAGTTTCAATTATACAGAATTGAAGAAAAAATATCTAACATAGCCTTCATCCATAAATACCAAAAAAAAAATGTTGGCAATCAAACAATGAAGAGTATGGCAAGAAAATATGATTTAGATTGGGAAAAACACAAAATTATAAAATCTTATTGCGTAAAAAAAAAAATTAAATACATGTCATCAATTACTGATACCAAATCGTGTGATTTTTTGATTAACAATTTAAAAACAAAAATTTTTAAAATTAGCTCTGGTGAAATTACAAATTTAAGATTTTTGAAATATTGTGCAAAAAAAAATGTTCCGATTATTTTAAGTACAGGCATGAGCAATGAAAAAGAAATATTCAATGCTGTAAAAATAATAAAAAAAAATTCTAGAGCTAGATTATACTTATTGCACTGCATCTCTTTATACCCTACTCAAGTAAATCTTCTTAATTTAAGATATATTGATATATTAAGGAGAAAATTTAAGTGTGAAGTTGGTTTCAGTGATCACACTACAGGATATATGGCATCATGCATTGCAGTAGCTAGGGGAGCCAAAATAATTGAAAAACATTTTACTTTAGATAAAAAACTTCCAGGCCCAGATCATGCTATGTCTTTAAGTCCAATTGAATTAAATAAATTTGTAAAAAAGATTAGAGAAACAGAACAAATTTTAGGTAAAAATATCAAAACAATATCTAAAGATGAAAAAGAAATGATAAAAGTTGCTAGAAGAGGTGTCATAAGCATAAAAGATATAAAAAAAGGTAATAAATTTACAAATAAAAACATATCAATAATGAGACCATGCATAGGAATTGGAGCTGATCAAATTCATAAAGTATTTGGAAAAAAATCGAAAAAAAACATAAAAATAAATACTCCAATTGTTTATAAAATGATAAAATAAAGATTTAAGTGAAAAGTAAAAAAATAAATTTAACTTTTTTTTCTAATACAAGATCAGAATTCGGTTTAATAAACCGACTTTTAGAATCACTTAAAAAATATAAAAAGTTTTCACATAAAATTTTACTTTCAGGCACACATTTTTCAAAACAATATGGTTTTACAATTAATGAAATTAAGAATAACAACGTTAATTATCGTAAAATTTTTGAATATGATACCAGAAAGTCTACAGAGAAAAATATTATCAAAAATATATCTTTTAACACTCTTAAATTATCAAAAATTTTTGAAAAAATTGATTATGTAGTTTTGTTTGGTGATAGAATAGATTTGATACCAATATTGACTAATTGTTTAGTTTATAATAAAAAAATTATTCATTTTGGTGGAGGAGAGGAAACCAAAGGGTCAATTGATAATAAGATTAGAAAAATTATTTCTTGCTCTTCAAATTTACATTTTGTAGCTGCTAAAAAATACAAGAAAAACTTAATTAAATTTGGCATTCCTAAAAAGAATATATTTGTTGTAGGGACGTTAAGTGTTGAAAAAAAAATGAAACTAAAAAAAGACAATTTTATTTATGAAAATATAAATAGAAAACATTTAGTAAGTTTGACTTATCATCCAACTTCAATTGAAAATATTTCATCAGGAATAAACCAAATTAAAATTATACTGGGTGCGCTTGAAAAATTTAAAAATGATATTTTTGTAATAATTAGCGCTCCAGGATTTGAAAAAGGTTCAGATAAAATTTTGAGTTTTTTAGAAAAATGGGTTAAAGAAAGAAAAAATTATAAACTTTATAGATCACTTGGAATTTCAAAATATACAACTTTAATAAAAAGATCTAAATTTTTAATTGGAAACTCTTCAAGTGGTGTAATTATGGCTCCTTTTTTTAATATTCCATCGATTAATATTGGTGATAGACAAAAAGGTAGATTAGTACACAACACAGTTGTTAACTGTGAACTAAATAAATCTAAAATAATTAAAGAAATTACAAAAATTTTAAATAGTAAAAAAAAAATAAAAAAAGTAAAATTTCTTCTTGGTAACGGTGATGCCGCACATAAGTCTGCCAAAATTCTTAATAATCTTTTATTAAATTGATGCAATCCAAAACATTTATAATTGATCATAATGATAAAAATTTATGGAAAAAGTTTTTAAATTTAATTCCAGATAAAAAAAAAGATATTTATTATTTTTTAGATTATGTAAAACTTTATAGAAATAAAGTATGCGAACCAAAATGTTTTATTTATAAATCAGAAGATAATATTTTTTTTTATCCATTCATTAAAAGATCTATTCTTAAATCAAAATATTATGATATTATAACACCTTATGGTTATGGAGGTCCAATAACTAAAATTGATAAAAAAGATTTTTGTTTAGAGGCTTTAAAAAGTTTTGCAAATTATATTAATGAAAATAATATTATATGTGAACTTATAAAATTTCACCCATTACTTAAAAACCACAAAATTTATGAAAAAATAAATTTTCATAAAATTTATAAAGTTTGTAATACAGTTACTATAAATTGTCAGTATGAGATCGATCAAATGTGGTCTCAAATTTATAAAAAATCAAACAAGGAAAAAATTAAAAAAATTAAAAAAATGAAACCTAAAATTATTTTTAATAATGACAAACAATCTATAAACAAATTCAAAGAAATTTATGATAATAATCTTGATAATATTGGAGCAAAAAAAAAATATTATTTTGATATCAATTACTACAATTCAATACTAAAAAATTTAAACAATAATTTTTTCATTGCAAATTTACAGATTGATAATGAAATTTTAGCATCCCAACTTGTAATTTATGATAAATGCTATGGCCATACTCATCTTCAAGGAACAAACTCTAAAGGGAAAAAATTGGGTGTTACGAACCTTTTAAAACATGAGGTAATATTAAAAGCAAAAGAGTTAAAATTAAAATATCTTCATTTTGGTGGTGGAAGAACTAATGATAAAAATGATAGCTTATTAAAATTCAAAAAAAGTTTTTCAAATATCGAGACTGAATTTTTTATAGGTGAAAAAATTTATAATAATACTTTATATCAAGAATTAACGGTTGCTACAGATACAAATATGTTTTACTCCTACAGAAATGACGACTTTATTAGCTAAATGAAATCAATATTCATTGGCACAAGAATAGAAGCACTTGAAAAATTGGAGGAACTAACTGAGGTACTAGATATAATCACAATCAAAGACAGCTATATTGATAATAAAAGAAAAAAAAAAATTATTGTAAACAAACATAATAAAGAAGAGATAAATTCTTTTTTAACTAATTCTACTGCTAAATTGATATTTAGTTCTGGATATCCTTTTATTTTGCCTAAGAAATTGATTTCTATAAAAAAAAAAATATTTATTAATTCTCATCCAAGTATATTACCCAAATACAAAGGTAGAAAATGTATCAAAAGAGCTTACGAAAACAATGAAGATTTATATGGTTGCACATTACACTATATGAGCGAAAATGTTGACTCTGGAAAAATAATTTCCCAACAAGAGGTCATATTAAAAAATTATTCTCTTGAAAAAATTTATCAGTATTTATTTTCAATATGTGAAGTAGAGGTAATAGAGAAAGGGTTAAAAAAGATTTTAAATTTATGAGAAATATAATTGGTGGTCAAATTGGTTACGATAATCTTTTAAAAAAAAATTTAAACTTTTTAAAAAAAAATTATATATATCCTAATGGAAGATGTGCTCTATATTTTATTTTAAAGAAAATAAAGAAAAAAGTCAAAACTATCTATGTCCCAAGCTATTTATGTGAAAGCATTCTCCAACCAATAAGAACATTAAATATGAATTACAAGTTCTATGAAGTTAAGAATGATTTTAGATTTCAGCTCCCAAAAGAAAATAATTCGGCAATAATATTTTTAAATTATTTTGGAAAAAAAAATAGCAAAAAAATAGAAAATCTTAAAAATAACCTAAAAAAAAATATTTATTATATCCAGGACTGCACTCATAACGTTTTTGAAAAAAAAACAAATTTAAATAATTTCAATAAAAATAATATTTTTAGATTTGCTTCAATTAAAAAATATATCCCATTTCCAATAGGTGGAATAAACAATATTGGACAAATCAAACTTATTAATAGTAACTCAATAGAAAAAAAAATGTTTAAAAAAATATTTTATACTTTGAAAAAACGAAATAATTATTTTTTAAAATCTAACAATAAAATTAATGAATTATTTGAAAAAGATTTATTATTAAAACAAAATGATTTTAAATTATTTGAAAATAAAAAAATTATAAAATGTAGCGTGCCATTATTTTTGAAAAAAAGAATAAACCATTATGACTTAAAAGAAATATTGATCAAAAGAGACGAGAATTATAAATTAATTCAAAGAAAACTAGATAAAAATATTAAAATAGTAAGTAAAAATATAAATTATCCTTTAAATTTCACAATTTTTTTAAAAAAATCTAATAAAAAAAAAATAATAAGTTACTTTAAAAAATATCGGATTTTTCCAACGACATTGTGGCCGATACCTGCCGAGGTTAAAAAAAAAAGATATTTTTTTGCTAATTATTTAAACTCAAGAGTATTGTCATTTCCAATAGACCATAGGTATAAAAAAAAAGATATTGAATTTATGATATCTATCATTCATAAAGCCGTGAAGATATGAAAAAAATTTTAATCTACAATCAAACAAAAACAGAAAAAGCCTTAAAAATATTCGATAAACTTGGAGGAAAATGTCTATATGTAATTAAAAAAAATAATTTTTTGGTAGGGTCGCTTACCGATGGAGATTGGAGGAGAGCTTCAATAAGAGGTAAAACAAAAAAATCTACAGTTGGAGATATATGTAATAAAACACCATTTAAAGTATATAAAGATACTAGTATAGACAAAATTAAAAAAATATTTAGAAAACACAATCTAGATTCAATACCTTTAGTAAGTAAAAAAAATATTCTTATACGAATAATATATAAAGAAAGATTGGCAAAAAAAAAATTTGTTCCAAAACTGTCAACTCCTATAGTGATTATGGCTGGTGGTAAAGGAACACGCTTATCTCCTTTTACTGAAGTATTACCTAAACCTTTAATACCAATTAAAGGAAAAACTGTAATATCGAGAATTATTCAAAATCTTTTGTCAAAAGGATTTAGAAAATTTTTTATTTCTATCAATGAAAAATCAAAAATAATTAAATCATATTTTGAAGAAAAAAAATTTAAGAATGAAATAAATTTTATCGAAGAAAAAAAACCACTAGGTACCGCTGGAGCACTTGCAAAGCTTCAAAGAGTTAATTATAAAAATTTTTTCGTTACTAATTGTGACACAATAATTAATTATGATATAAAAAAAATTATTGATTTCCACAATAAAAACAAAAACTCACTAACAATTTTAGTAGTAAAAAAAAAATACTTAATTCCTTATGGAGTTTGTCATGAAAATAGTAAAAAAGAGTTAACTGGAATGATAGAAAAGCCTAGGATTAATTATTTAATAAATATCGGATCTTATGTTGTTAATAGAGAAATATTGAAACTTTTGAAACAAAATACTCGTTATGACTTTAACAATTTTATTAAAATTTTAAAAATAAATAAGAAAAAAGTTGGAATATATAAAATATCTGAAAAAAGTTGGAAGGATGTTGGAAACTGGGAAGAATATAAAAAAGCTGTATCCTTAATGAAATAATAGATAAAAAAATGGATTTTATAGCAATTATACCTTCGCGAGCTGGTTCAAAAGGAATTAAAAATAAAAATACAACAGTAATTAAAAATAAAAAGTTAATTGAATATACTTTTGAGGTTGTACAAAAATCAAAATTAATCAAAAAGGTTTTTTTGACCAGTGATGATCATAAATCGATTAGAAGTGCAGCAAAATACAAAAAAGTTAAAATTATAATTAGAAAAAAAAAATTATCTAAATCAAATTCATTAATATCAGAAGTTGTTAATGATGTATTAATAAAATTAAAAAATGAAACTTCAAATCAAACAAATTTTATACTTCTACAACCAACTTCTCCACAAAGAACATTGAAGGATGTGGAAGATGCAATTAAAATTTTTAAAAAAAATAAAGGAAAAAATCTCATATCTATAAGTGAACCAATTAATCATCCATATGAAATGGTAAAACTATCAAATAATAAATTTTCTTTATTGATTAAAAGAAAAAAACAAATGAACAGACAGTCATATGAAAAATTTTATTTTATAAATGGAAGTATATTCATTGGATCAATTCAGAAATTTTTAAAAACTAAAAAATTTATAGACAATCAAACTATCTATTTCAAAATGGATAAAAAGCATTCTATAGATATAAATGATGAGATTGATAAAATTCTAGTAAATAATTTTCTATAAAAAATGTATAAAAAATTTAAAATCAATATTGATATTATTCATGGAAATAAATCATTGGAAAATCTCCAATCTATTATAAAAAATTTTAATTATAAAAAAATAATACTCATTTGCGACAGAAATATTAAAAATTTTAATTACTTAAAGAAAAATATAAAATTTATAAAAAAACAGCATTATTTTTCCTTCAAAGAAGAACCGTCATATCAACAATTAGATAAAGAGATTAAAGCAATAAGAAAAACTAAAAGAATTGATTGTATAATTGCAATTGGGGGAGGTAGTACCTTGGATTTTGCAAAAGGGGTTGCTTTATTACTTAAAAATCAAGGTAATTCATTAAAGTTTATGGGTTTTCCAAAAAATTTAAAACCTGCTGTTCCTGTTATAGCAATTCCAACAACAACTTCGACAGGTTCAGAGATTATATATAACGCAGTATTTACAAACAAAATTACAAATATAAAGTTAGGTATAAATTACGAAAAAAATTATCCTAGTTTAGCGATTTTAGATCCAAAACTAATTTCTATAGCACCAAAAAAAATTATATATCAATCTGCTATTGCATCTTTAATGCGATCAATTGAAACTTATACTTCCCCAGACTCAGATAAAATTACTCGTTTTTTTTCTAAAGAGGCTTTTACCATGTTAATGTCTTCTTTAGAAAATAAGAAAAAAATAGACTATAAAAGTTTACAATGGGGTTGTGTATTCTCAATGATTGCTTTATCAAATTCTTCTGCTGGACCAAGTGGAATTGTAAACTACTATTTATCAACTAAATTTAATATCTCTCAACCATTTGCTTATTCATTTACTGCATTAGAATTCATTAAACATAATATTAAAAATAAGTATAAAGGATATAATAATCTCATTCGAAATGAAAAGAATAACAATATTAAAAACTTTAATTTTATAAAAAATATAACTAAAATACAAAAAATATTATTAAAAGAAATCAATGAAGCTAAAGAAAAAATAAAAAATAAAGAAATTGAATTAGAAAATATTTTTAAAATTTTTGAAAATAAAAAATTTTTACCACTAAAAAAAAATCCTATAAAAATAAAACAAAATGAGTTAAAAAAAATAATAAGTAAAATAATTAATTAAAATGCCAGGCTGGGAAATTATAGATAATAAAGAAAAAAAAGCGATAAACTCGTTATTTAATTTTAAAAAAGGACAAATTAAAAAACCAATTTTTAAAAGTGGAAAAAAGGTTTTAGAATTCGAGAAAAAATTTGCAAAGTATGTAGGTTCGAAATATTCAATATGTGTTTCAAGTGGAACATCAGCAATAAAAGTTGCATTGATTGCTGGTGGTATCAAACCTGGAGACGAAGTGATTACTCAATCTTTTACATTTATAGCTGTTGTTGAGGCAATATTGGCTGTTGGGGCAATACCAATAATAACAGAAGTAAATGAAACCCTAAACATGTGTCCTATTGATCTACAAAAAAAAATTACCAAAAAAACAAAGGCAATAATCCCAGTTCACATGCTAGGTGTATCTGTCGAGGTGGACAAGATTAAAAAGATTGCAAAAAAAAATAAAATTATTGTTATTGATGATAATTGTGAAGCTCTTGGAGCTAAATGGAAAAATCAAATTCTAGGAAATCAGTTCGATATGTGCGCATGGAGTTTTGACAATGGAAAAACAATTACAACAGGTGAAGGTGGGATGATAACAACAAATAACCGTAATTTTTTTAAACTTTGTAGAGAATATAGGGATCATGGCCACGAAAATAACCCAAATTTACCAAGAGGTCGGGACACTCATAGAATTTATGGTTTTAATTATAGAGTAAGTGAAATTGTTGGGGCCATAGGTTTAGTTCAACTAAAAAAAATGAAATTTATCCTAAAGAAAAATAAGAAATATTACAATATTTTTGAAAAGGTATTAAAAAAATATAAAGATATTAGTTTTAGAAAAATTCCTGAAAAAAATACACCTTTAAAAGATTGTATAATATTTAATTTTAAAACAAAAAAAATAGCATCTAAATTCTTAGATGAAATATCAAAAGAAAAAATTCCTACAAAAAATATACCCGATGCTCTAGAGTGGCACTTTGCTAAATACTGGGATCATATATTTAAAGATTTTAAAGTTAGCAAAGAAAATTTATTAAACAAATTTCCAAATTCAAGTTACCATCTTGAAAAGAGTATAGCATTATTTATTTATGCTACTGAAAAAGAAAATAGTGTAAAATTGAAAGCAAAAAAAATAGACTCTATTTTGAAAAAATTTCAAATGATGTCTATTATTTCTTAACCAAATTTGAACTACTTGGTAATAAAATTATTTTTTCAAATAATTTTTGAGATCCATGAATATCGTAATTTTTGTATTTTTTAAAATGTGGCAAGGTATGTAGCAAATCCCATATAGGTCTGCATTGTAAACCTTTTTTGCTAAGATAATTTAAAATTTGGTCTTTTGATATCATATTATTTTTTATAAATATTGAATTTAACCAATAATTACTTTTATACTGTTTACTTCCTAATTCAATAAACCCAAAATTCTTATTTCCTTTAAATACTTTTCGGTAATTATAATGAAGAATTCTTTTTTTTTTAATTAAGCCTTTAATTTTTTTTAATTGAGAGTAACCCAATGCAGCCGATAAACTACTCATTCTATAATTCCAGCCCAATTTATCATGGAAAAATTTCCATTCATGTTTTACTTTAGAAACTGAAACTAGATGAAGAGCTTCAAGATATTTTTTTTTGAATTTGTTACTATTGCACCACCTGATCCTGATGTAATAATCTTATTGCCGTTAAAACTTAATATTCCAATATCTCCAAAAGTACCTAAATGCTTATTTCTTAAGAATGACCCAAGACCTTCAGCACAATCTTCTACAACTGGTATGGAATATTTTTTTCCAATTCTAATAATTTCCTTCATATCACATGTGCTTCCAAAAACATGGGTCACAATTATAGCTGAAATAATCTTATTATTATGTTTTGAATATCTTTTTTTTTTAAAAATATATGTTTTCAAATTTAAATAACTTTCCAACTTTTTTTCATCAATACAGAAAGTTTTTTCAGATGAATCTAAAAATATTGGTATTGCATTATTATAAATAACTGCGTTACCTGTTGCTACAAATGAGAGAGTTGGTAATAATACATTTGTATTTTTTTTAACTCCTACTAATTTTAAAGCAATGTGTAAAGCTGAAGTGCCAGAATTAGTTGCAACAACATATTTGGATTTAGTATATTTTTTTAAACTATTCTCAAATTTAACAACATATTTTCCGTAAGTAGAAACAAAAGAGGATTTTATACATTTGCTTACTTCATTAATATCTGATTTGTTTAGGCTCGGCTCATGTAAGCTCGCTTTTTTTTTTGTTACTTTAAAAATCTTATGTTGTAATTCTTTTTTAATATCAGAGTACATTTCTAAGTATTGGAAAATTTTTTATCATAAAGGTTTTTATTTTTATTTTTTTTTAGAAACTTAATTATTTCTTTAATTCCATAGCTTAAGTCAAATTTTGTTTTAAACTCTAAATCTTTATAAATTTTATTAAAATTTACTTTATAATCTCTTTTATCTAAAATATCTTGTTTTGAATAAGTTATGTTTTTCAAAAGTAAAAATTTACCTATAGCATTTACTACATCTCTTTTTGAATAATTTTGTTTTGAATTTCCTACATTAAAAATACTTAAATTTTCATTTATTTTTAAAGTTTTCAAAATAGCTCTAGCAACATCTTTAACATGACAATATGGTCTCCAAGTGCTCATTCCAAAAATATTTAAAGACTTATTTAAAAAAATTTCTCTTGTAAATTGATTAATTGTCAAATCAAACCTCATTCTATCCGAAACACCGAAAACAGTAGCAAATCTCATTATTACCATTTTCATTTTATATTTTTTTGATTTTTCAATCATAAAATTTTCAAAATCAACTTTTGTTTTAGCATATAATGATAAAGGTTTTAATGAAGTACTTTCATCTGCTAAACTTTTATTTGAAACTATTCCATAATTTGAACATGTAGAAGAAAAAATAAATTTTTTTACTTTTTGCTTTTCACATATTTTAAAAAATTGTTTCGAGTATCTTAGGTTCGTAGAGATAGTTAACTTTTTTTCTTTTTTTGATGCTGGATCACCCACAATTCCAGCTAGATGAACAACGATATCTATTTTTTCTTTTTTAAGTATTTTGCTTATTTTAACGGTATCTTTTAAGTCACATTTGTAGAAAACAAAATTTTTGTTTTTTAGATTTTCCACAAAAAATTGTTTTTTTGAATTCTTAAGATTGTCAACAGAAATTACTTTTAAATTTCTTTTTAAGCCTAGGTTAGCTAAAATTGTTCCAATATAGCCAGCTCCACCAGTAATTAATATATTTTTCATTTTATGAAATATAATACGATTTTGTACTATCTATTAATAAACTGTAAAATTAATATTTACAATGTATAAATAAACTTTAAAAAATTTCTTTAAAAATCAAATATGGAAATAAATATAATTGCTGAAATAGGGCTGAATCATCTTGGTAAAGAAAAATTTCTAAATGATTATCAAAATACATTAGAAAGAAAAGTTCATGGCATATCTATCCAAATCCCTGATAAATCAAAGATGAAACCATCTCACCAAAAATATTTATTTACTAATAAACAAATATCAAAGTTTATAAAAAGCTCAAAAAAAAAATTTAAATTAGTTGGCATCACAACAAGCGATAAAGAAAAAATAGATTTTTTTTCAACTCTTAATTTAGATTTTTTTAAGGTAACTAGTGGTATGATTCAAAATTATGATTTAATCAATAAAATGAATAAAACAAAAGTACAAAAAATTTTTTTATCAACAGGAATGGTAACCAATTCAGAATTAAAAAAAATTTTTAGTAAAATTGACTGTAAAAAAATAAATTTGATTCATACCTCATTTGAAAAAAAATTTAAGGACATCAATTTTGAAAGAATCCAAATTTTAAAAAAGAAATTTAACAAACCTGTGGCATATGGTAATCACAGTCATTATCGGAGCGCTATAGCAAAATCTGTTTTATTTAAACCTGATTATATTTTTTTTTATGTGAAATTAAATAAAAAGTTAAACTACCCTGACGACATTCATGCTATAAAATTAGAGGAATTAAATAAAATATTAAACGATATAAAACAAAAAATAAAAAAAAGTAATTAATAAATTTATGGATAAATTTGATTTCAAAAATAAAAATGTTTTAATTACTGCTGGTTCTAAAGGAATTGGCTTTGAATTAGCGTTACAATTTTCAAAATATGGTGGGAATGTAGCTATTACAAGTAGAAATATATCTAATTTAAAAAAGGCAAGTAAAAAAATACATTTAGCTACAAATAAAGATATTTTATTTATTAAACATGATCTAAAAAATATAAACAATATTAAAAAAATATTTATAAAATTTAAAAAACATTTCAAATCTAGTGTGGATATATTAATAAATAACTCTGGGGGACCGCCTCCTAAAAAAATACTTGAAACGACAAGAAAAAATTGGAATGAAGCAATTAATGTAAATTTAGTAAGCTCAATTTTTTCAAGTATTGAAGTGGTAAAAGATATGAAAAAAAAAAAATGGGGTCGAATAATTAACTTAACTTCCTCAACTGCAAAAGAACCTGCTCAAAATATGTGTTTATCAAATGTAACAAGATCAGGTCTTGCATCGTTTGGAAAAACACTTTCTGTAGAAGTTGCTCGAAGTGGTATAACTGTTAATACTATTCTTACTGGCGGTGTATTAACTGAAAGAATAAAACATTTAATTAAGTTAAGAATAGGAAATTCCAATTTAAAATTGGAAAAAGAATTAAAGAGGATGTCAAATAATATTCCTGTTGGAAAAATAGCTGATCCTGAAGAATTCGTTCAACTGATATTATTCCTAGCTTCTGAGAAATCAAGCTATGTAACAGGAACATCAATACCGATAGACGGTGGTTCTTCAAAAAGCTTATTTTAATAATTCACGATACTTTCTTGCTTTTTTTAAATCAGTAAATGTATCAATGTCCAAAGATAATTTTTTTGAATTAATAAGAATGCCTTTGGATTTAGTATTTATAATAGATTTAATCGTATCACTATTAATTTTTTTTGAATTAAAAATATAAAAATTCCCATTTTCTCGACAATTTGAAATATTATTTCTATTAGGAAATCGTAAAAAATTTTTAGCATCTAAATGTAAATAATTATTATTAAAATCTTTATCTTTTGAAATAGAAATGTAATTAAATTTAGTTTTTTTGAATTTTTTTATTGTATCAATGATCAAGCTAATTTTCCTAAAAGGGGACGTAGGCTGCAATAGGATAATACCATCAACTTTAGTTTGATACTTATTTTCATACCAATTTATTAAATATTTTACAACATCAAGTGATGAGCTTTTACTTCTGCTTAAATGTTTTGGTCGTATCCCTGGTATTTTAACATTATATTTGTTTGCGACTTGAATTACTCTTCTGTCATCTGTACTGACTATGATATCTGAGTATAATTTTAATTTTAAAGAAAATTTTATTGTTATTTCTGCAAGACTATATTTTCCAATTTTACGCAAATTTTTATTTTTAATTCTTTGAGAACCTTTCCTTGCTAATATTAAAGTTAGTAATTTCTTATTTTGATTTTTAAGCATTATAATTTTTTTTGTTATTCAAAAGAGTAGAGTATTTATATATCTTATTTTATTCATTATTTTTGGACATCATGCAGTTAAAACTACAATATTAATAAATAATTTGTTGGTATTTATCCTTATTAGTTATCTTATATCTTGAAATTGCTTTTGTGTATTTATTTTCCATAATTTTTTAGATCTTAAAATTTCATCAAAAATTTCAAAACTTTTACCTTTGCCAAACTCAGATTTTATTTTATTACGTTTCATCTTGAGAAAAATATTATTGATTAGTCCTAAGATTTTTTTTTCGTTAAATTTACAATTTTTTATGGATTTTAACTTACTTCTGTTGAGCTGCCTTTCACCAATATTAATTGTGGGTACTCCATAATATGGGGCTTCCATAATTCCAGAGCTAGAATTACCAATAATAACTTTTGAATATTTGAGAAGTATTAAATAATACTCAAATCTCATTGATGGTAAAATTCTAATATTTTTTGATTTAATTTTTTTATACTCATTTAATATTATTTTGCTTCCATGATCATTATTAGGATAAATTAATACGAAATTTTTTTTACTTTTTTTTATAGAATTTAAAAAAATTATTGTTTCATTTTTTAAATTTTGAATGTTTGTAGTAACTGGATGTAAAATTCCTAATCCATAATTCTCAAAATTAATATTATATCTTTTTTTAACATCCTCTAATAGAGGTAGCTTTTTAGAATTAATTATATCAACGTCAGGTGATCCAATTATAAATATATTATCTTTGAACTCTCCCATTTGAGTAAGTCTTTTTTTTGCAATTTTATTTGTTACAAAATGAATATGAACTAGTTTTGATATTGAATGTCTTAAAATTTCATCAACAGTTCCAGAAACTTCACCTCCTTCAATATGTGCTGTTCTATAATTATTCAAACATCCTACGATTGCACACGAAAGAGTCTCAATTCTGTCACCATGTATTACAATTAAATCAGGCTTTATTTTGGATGCTATTTTTTTAAAACCAACTATTGTCTTAGATAAAACAAAATCCATACTATCATTATCTTTCTGATTTTTGAATCTTATAATGTTTTTAATTTTATCATATTTCAACGCTTCCCAAGTAGATCCAAATTTTTTTAGATTGTGCATCCCAGTTACAAAAACATAAACTTCAAAAGAATTTTTTGATTGTAAGTTTAAAATTAATGATTTTATCTTTCCATAATCTGCACGTGTGCCTGTTACAAATAATATTTTTTTTTTCATTTCAGGATGTAAACTATAATATTTTATTTTAATTTTAGAAATATTGTATGTAAAATTTTCTTTAAATCAAAAACTACACACATAAAGATACTCTCAAATATAACTATTCATCAAATTCTTTACTAATTTCTGAAATAATTGATTATTTTTGTCAACATACATTACTTTATCTTTAATAGTATTTAAATAAGTATTCCATTCTTGATCATTAATTGAAAAAATATAACTTAATAATCTAATAACATCTGTTTCATCATCTTTATGGCTCCAAATGTTCCCTGTTAATTGAAACTTATTTGGCCATCCAAATTTCCATTTTTGATCACTATAATTGGATTTTCTTGACAGTATAGAAATGGTTCTTATTCCTCTAGATATTGACTCATAACCCAAGGTAGACTCTGCATGTGCCAGGTAATCAACTTCTTTATCTAAGAACGAGTATACACTTAATTTATCTATTTTTTCATTTTTACTCATTTTCCAGTTCTTGTTAATCAAAATTTTTTCATAAAATTCTTTTTCATTTTGAATGGATTCAGTATTTTTCTGTAAACAAGATGAAATAATACCGAACTCAATTTCATTTTTTTTACAAAAATCAAAAATTAATGGTAGAATTTTTTTTTCAACATCAAAAAATTCTTCTATCTTATAATTAATAAAGTTAATTTTTTGATTTTTAGTCAAATTTGATTCATCAATTATGTTATTATGATTTTTTCTATATCTAAATTGAGAAATCCAGAAAAATTTTTTTTTTTTTCTTTTTTTGTATTTTACTTTTAAAGTTTATATTGTTTAAAAATGAACCAATAGTTAAAGATTTACTATTAAATAGTTTTTGATACAATTTACCTATCTCATCATTAAAACACAGAAAATAATCAACTAATAGATCTTTGTTTTTAAAGTCTTTATAATAATTAATGATATCTGGTGCAGTGAGAGTTCTATAACCATTCTGAATTGCAATAGTTTTAAAGTCAATATTTTTTATATGATTTTTTAACTTAAAAAATTTTATGTCGTTATCGTTTGCTGTAATTACAATTTTGGGCTTTACAGTTTCAATATATATTTTTACATACTCATGTAAGAAATTTTTTGTTGGAAATTTTAATATCAACTTTAATAAGATAAATAAATTCAGTGACTGTCCTCTGATTTGAAGTACTTCGTGACTAAATGGTTTTAAATATAGCGCAATATATTCTGAAAGTATTCTATCATATATAATTATATCTACTGATTTAGGTTTTTTAAATACAAATTTAGAATTTAAAATAAACAATAGAATTTTGTATATTTTTCTCATTTTAAGTAACTTTTTTTAATTTGAATATTTTTTTTAATTTTTTTTTTTGCAATTTTGCCATAAAGTTTAAAAAGATCATCAATTCCAAAATCTCCACCACTTGGTCTTTTTAAAAAAATATTATTTTCATTTAATTTCTCACCAATATTAATTTCTTTTAGTGACACAACAGAAGGCATAGCAAAAGCTATAGTTTTTTTTTCCTCAATTAGTGGTTTTTTCAAACCACCTCTAGCAGAAAAAATTATATTAGAGCCTTTAATCATATCTTTAAGCTGATTTGGGTCCATTGAACAACTAACATCTGGTCCTTTTCTTTTCTTAGAATCGACAAAATGTTTCTCAATTATTTTAGCCCCTAAGGCTACTGCTCCGAAGCTTGTATGATTAGTTTTTGTATGATCTGAAATTCCAATGATACATTTAGGATATGCTTTTTTTAACTGTCTTATACAATCTAGTCTAACCAACTTAGGAGGTGTGGGATATATATTTGTACAATGCAATAAAGCTAAGGGAATTTTATTTTTTTGAATTATTTGAACAGATTTTTTAATACTGTTTATACTATTCATTCCTGTACTTAAAATAATTGGTTTTTTAAATTTGCAAATATATTTAATAAAATGATAATTATTACATTCACCTGATCCTATTTTAAAGGCAGGCACATTAAATTTTACTAACCTATCTGCTGCCGCTCTTGAAAAAGGTGTGCTAATAAATATCTTTTTCTTACTTTTAACGTATTGCATTAATTTTTTTTCATCAGCTTCTCCTAAAGCACACTTTTTCATTATTTCGTAAATTGAAATATTTGAATTGCCAGGGATTACCCCTTGCGCCTCCTCTGACATTTCATCATCTATTACATGCGTTTGATGTTTAATAATTTCAGCGCCTGACTCGATTGCTTTATCTGCAATTGTAATTGCTAGATCTAAAGATCCATTATGATTGATACCAATTTCTGCAATAACTACAGGTGGAGTATTATCCTCAATAACAATTTTACCAATTTTAAATCTTATACTCATAATTGATTTTTTAAAGATTATTTTTTTTTCACAACTTTGTTATACATGCATTTTAATTTATATAAAATAAAATTTAATTTATTTGAAATTTTAAATGTACTTTTAAAATTTTATTTATCAATTTTTAATATTGATTTAAAAAAAATTTTTAGTAAAGCTAAACCCTCTTCACCACTTTTTTCAGGATGGAATTGAAATCCATAAACATTTTTATGTTGAACTATAGCTGGAATTTGAAATTTTTGATATTTAATGAAATATTTAATCACTTCAATATTCTTAGGATCAGCATAATAACTATGTACAAAATAGAAATTATTTTTGTGGCTTATTTTTAAATGATTTAATTTATTTTTTTGTAATAATTTTCTCCATCCAATATTTGGTAACTTTACACTTTCCTCTGGGATCTTTTTTACACTTCCTTCAATTAAATTTAGACCTATTGTTTCCTCAAACTCATAACTTTTACTAAATAATATTTGCATTCCCAAACAAATTCCCAAAATTGGTTTTTTACTTTTAGCATACGATTGTATCTGTGAAAATATTTCTTTCTCTTTGAGAATGGAAATTGCTTTTGGAAAAGAGCCAACTCCAGGAATGATTAATACTCTTGAATTATCTGTATTATTAAGATTCTGAATTATTTCGTGATTAACGTCAATTTTCTTCAAGGCATTACTTAAGCTTTTGATATTACTTATCCCATAGTCTAAAAGACTAACAATTTTACCTGACATTTTTAATATTTAATTCTTTTTGAATATAATTTTTTATATCCTTAATTTGAATTTGGTTATAATGCAACTTTGAGCTAATGCTGATAGCACTGGGATCTATCACTTCAAAGAGATCTTTAATATCTGTTAATTTTCCAAATCCACCAGAAATTATTACAGGTCTCGTTGCTGATTTTTGAACATTTTCACATAACCGTAAATCAAAACCTTTTTTAGTACCATCTTTATCTACAGAATTAATTAATATTTCTCCACATCCTCTATCCTCAATTTCATTTATCCATTCAACCACCTTTCTATTTGAATTATCTCTACCTGAATTAAAATAACAAAAGTAATCATTTTCGTGATATTTGGCCTCAATAGAAACAACAATACACTGTGATCCAAAAGTTTTAGCAAGATTTTCTAACAATTGAGGATTTTTTAATATAGATGAATTTAAAAAAACTTTATCAGCACCAGACCTAAGAGCTTTGCTAACATCATATATAGATCTTATACCTCCTCCTAAAGTAATTGGGACAAATATATCATGACTAAATTCATCAACTAATTTATATAATTGGTTTCTATTGTACAGGCTAGCAACTACATCTGAATATATGATTTCATCTATACCATTTTTATAATATTTTTCAGCAATCATACGTGGATCCCCTACTTTTCTAATACCTTCAAAATTAATACCCTTAACAACAAAATTGTTTTTGATTTCAATTTTTGAAATTAATCTCATTTTTATAATTTTTTTTATTTAGTTGAAAGTAATTGTAGGTCAATTTTTTTTAAAATAAAATATTTTTTCTAAAACATTATTTTCAAATAAAATAAGTCCAAATGAAATTTTTTGTCTAAAGATAAATTTATTTTCAGTCGTCTAAACCTTTCTTTGAAACTGTATGTCTTAGCTTCCATTGAGATTTTGAGTCCTTCCCCCAAATATGTGGCGATCTAAATTTATCTACGGTATCAATAAATTCATTTTCAGAAATTTTTATATAATCTAAAAATTCTTTAAAATATTTTTTTGGGAATTCTGAATCATATAAATCAACTAAATTTATTCCTTCATCACGATCTATTTTACCATTTCTTATTTCTTGAGCAGCATCATATGTTGTTCTGCCTATTCCGAATTTTATAAAAGTTGTATAATAATGAAACATATCAATTTTATCATCAATACTACTATATCTACCATATGTTCCTTCAGTTCTATCTGGGTTAGGCTTGAAACCGGTGTTTTCACTAGCGTAGTAGTAAGCTTCTTGAGGATCCCAATTTAAAAAATAACCCAAGTAATAAACTTTTATATTATTTTCTTTTATAAAATTATTATGAAGTGGAATGTATGGTTTAAAATCGTCGATTTTAAATTCGGAATTTTTTATGATATTTTTTATTTGTTCACCACCAATGTATAAATCTTCAATATTTGTTTTTGTTGAAAAAAATTTGTCCTCCATTTTTGTATTATTGTTATCTTTTATATTATTTCCATACTCTGCTTGATTTTCTCCATAAAAAACATGAGGTATATTAAATTTTTTAGCAATCAAGGGACCAATAATTTTTTGACCAATTATAAATGGTTGGAACGGATGAAGTAGATTTAAAAAAGCCAATCTTGTTAAATGTCTATGTAATTTTCCATTTGGTGTAAAAAGAATGTTATCAAATCCCCCAACATGTATCCAGCTTTCAAAATTTTTCCATCCTATATTAGTATATAGATGTGGGGCCCAAGTAACAGTAAGTGGATTCAAACCATATTTATATTTTAGAATATGTGCTGTAAAAGCACTATCTTTTCCACCACTGCCTGGAATAACACAATCATAATCTGTGGTATTTTTTCGATTTTTTTTTATTTGATAACAAATATTTTTTAATTCAGCATGTCTTTGTTCCCAGTCTATTGTTTTTTTTATTTTGTTATATTCACAGGCTGAGCAAATGTTTTTATCATTAAAACTAATAACTTCTTTTTTAGCAGTAATTGAATTTAAAAATTCGATTGTTGAGCTTGGTCTTTGATTGGATATCACACATTCTGAACAAAAATTAACATCTTGAGGTAATCCAAAAAAACTGTTGTGCTTATTATTTTTTTTCATAATGTCAAATATTTAAATCCAAGTTATTTAATAATTAATAATTTTTTTTTATAAATTCAATAGTTTCAGGTTTATTTTCATATATAGAAATTTTTTTATCTTTAACAAATAAAATATTGTCTACTTTAGAAAGGTTAGAGATTTTGTGTGTAATTAGAAAAACTATAGTATTTTCTTTTTTGAGGTCACAAATAGTATTTATGATTTTTTTTTCATTATTTTCATCTAAACCACTTGTAGGTTCATCAAAAATAAAAATTTGTGGATTATGATATAGAACTCTGGCAATACCTATTCTTTGTTTCTGACCACCAGAAAGCCTTACCCCTCTTTCACCAACCTGTGTATCTAATTTATTTACAAATTCTTCAATAAACTCTTTGGAGTTAGATTTTTCAACCACTTTACTAACAATATCATTATTTATCTCATTTATATTATTTGTGATAGCAATATTTTTCTTAATACTATCATCTAAAAGAAATACTTCTTGCGATAGATATCCAATTAATTTTTTCCAATTATAAGGATTATCATTTATATTATGATTGTCTAAAGCAATACTTCCTTTTGTAGGAATATAAAGACCCATTATTAAGTCTCCAAATGTACTTTTTCCTGATCCTGAGGCACCAAGTACACCTATTACACTTCCAAAATTTAAATTTAAATTTACATTATTCAAAATCTCTTTGTTTGTCCCATCATATTTAAAAGAAATATTGTCAATAATTAATTTAGAATTTTGATTTATAATATAGTTTCCCTTATCGTTTTTTTTGTTTGTATTTTCTTCGTTAAAGTAATTTCTTTTAAGTTCATTTGATATAAATTGAAATGAAATAAGATGGAATTTCATACCCAAAAAACTCGTAAGGATGGTACTAAACGATGGAATTAATCTTATCATTGATATACCATATAAACTTACTATAGGAATTAACTGGTCTTTCGAGTTATAAAAAAAATAATAAATAATTGCTAAGCAAATAAAAACGGCAAGTAATTCAAATAAAATTCTTGGGGCTTTATTTACAGTATTTAAATAAACTGCTTGAAATTCAGTTTCTTTAATGTGCCTAGTAAATCTATTTAGAAATAAATTTTTTTTCTTAAAAATAATTATTTCTTTTATAAACCCAAAAGATTGTTCAATTATAAATAGAAGTTTATTTCTTGAATGAAAAAATCTTTCTCCCCTTTTTTTTAATCTTTTATTAAAGAAAAGATAAAATAGTAATAAAAATAATGATAATAAGCTAAAAATTAATAAAAATTCTTTCGGTGAATTAAGAACAAGCAAAACACAAATAAACAAAAAAATTAAGCTTTCTCTAAAAAGTGTTTGGATTGTTGTCAAAAATGAAACTGCACTTCTTATTTCCTGAGTTACATTTTTTGTTAAAACTGCGGAGTTTCTATCAGTATGAAAGCTATAATCTTGATTAAGATAATTTTCATATAGTTTTTCAGAATTTGATTTTATCAGGTTATAATTAAAATATTGTTCTAAAAAACCTACGAATAATAAAAAAGCATTTTTGAATAAGAAGACTAAAATAACCCCTATGGTCATGATATAGAGAACTTCTTCTTGTGAAATTGTATCCAGATTAAATTTTATAAAGCTTATTTTTTTTAATATTTCTTTGAATAGGTCTAAATCAACTATAGCTGTTACTATTAAAGGCACCAAACTAATACCAATTATTTCAAGTAAAGCTGAGATTGCCATTAGAAAGATTAAAATAAAAAAAGCTATTTTTTGCTTTTTAGATAAAAAAATTTTTAATTTTTCAAAAATATCTGTCATGATCTTTTATGAGGTGAAATTTTAATTATTTTTTATGCTTCATTATTATATTATCTATTATCGTCAGTAACAAAGTATGATGAACTATTTCGATGATGTTATATTCTTTTGAATCGATCCAGACTCTTAAATTTTTATCGTTAGAGTTTAATTTATTTTTTTTTGAACAACCAGTTATAGTTATTACCTTCATACCTTTTTTTAATGCAAGTTTATTGGCATTAACAAGGTTTTTAGAATTTCCGCTACAACTTATTAGTATTAATACATCTTTTTTTTTTCCATAAATTTCAACACATTTTTCAACCCATTTTTCATAGCCAAAGTCATTAGATAATGCAGTTATTATATTGTATTCATTAAAAGATATTGTTTTTATTTTTCCATTCACAGATAAGTCTGCAGAAAAGTGGGATGCGGTAGATGCACTTCCACCATTTCCCACAATTATTACTTTTCTCTTATTTTTTTTTACGCTTAGAATTAAATCAACTATTTGATTTATTTTTTTAAAATTAATATTATTTAAAAGAAAATTTATTTGTTTAAATTGATTCGAAAAAAAATTTGGATTATTTTTCATATAAAAAGATCCTTATATTTATTTAAAAAGCTATTGCCAATTCTTGAGATTATTTTTCCTTTATAAAGTCTTTGGGATGCACAAATAAAGGGATTTAAATTAGTATTTTTATGATTTTCTATATTATTTAAGTTAAAAAAAGATACATATTTTTCCCAAAATTTGATTTGAATTTTTTCATCACTCTCTGAATATTTAATATTATTATTTAATCTGTTAATCATTTCTAAAACTAATTCTTTAATTTCCTCAGGTTTGTTCTCTAATAGTTCAATATTTGACTCTTTATAATGATTTGCATTGAAACCATAAGATAATGATGTTTTACTTATTTCTTCAAGATTTAAAATTCTATTTTTTTTAGTATCGAAATACAATTTAAAACAAAATAAAAAATCTGGAGAATAAGTCAACAAATCACCGATAGGGGCACAATTGGTAAAAACAACAGGTTTTCTAAAGGTGAAAGCTGGAACATTATCCCATCCTGTTGATGTAGTAACTACAAAGGTACATTTGTAAGCTAAATATATATCTAAAAAGTCAGTTCTGTAGTGAGAGCTATAATCAATATATTTATTGTCATTAATCTTTAATTTACTTTCAACTACCTCTCCCATTCTAAAAACATAATAACCATTATCTGTAGCAATTTTTATTGCCTCTTTAAAATTTTGTATATTGCAATTTCTATGATTGTGATAATCATAATTTCTATCAGGAAATTTTTTTTTTAAATACTCTTGGTCTCTTACAATTAAACAAATTATCTTTGCATCTTTTGGAATTCCCAGATCCTTTAAAAAATTATCCCCTTTTTTAATGAAATTTTCATCAGGTATTAAATTTGGTTGAGTTCTAAAAATTGTGAAATCTTTATCTTGATATTTTGTGTATAAAATAAATCTTTTTAAAAAAGAAAACTTATAAGATAATAATTTAATTATTTTATAAATTGGATATGTAATAAAATTGGGTATAAAAAAAATTTTTTGTTTTAATAGATTTAAATAAGTCTCGTTTGAAATTACATCTGTTAAAATAAAAATATCAAGAAACTTTTTATTTTTAAAAAATTTTCTTTCACTCAAATAAATTTCCATTTGGGTTGCTATCTCACCAATTCGTTCTGAAGGTTGTAATGAAAATCTTATATTAATTATTGGATAAACTAATATAATTAATAAAATTATTATCGGAGATAGTATATAAACTGGAATTTTTAAAATTTTATTTACGGTATCTTTTTTAGACATTTTAAATTTAAAAATTTAAATTATAAAAAATTTACATGCAGGGGTTTTTTGCCGGATGATGGTTCTATTTTTTTAATCCCTTTGATATGATTATCCAAAGCTGTACTTACATAGTGTTGTATAGGTAATGTACCCATCATAGTGTGTGCATTAAAATAAGGAGAAGCTAAATAGTCCATAATTTTCCAATATCTATCTGAATAAAAAATGTCTTTAAATCTTTCATCAACAAAGTTACCCATATGAAATTTTGAGTATCTTGCATTAAAAAACATTCCTGATGGTGCTACTAACCCACTGCCACTTATCTGTAGTAAAAATTGAGGTCCATAAAACCTATTATAAGATGGCAGGCCTTTATCTTTTATTTTGCTCCATTTAACTATTACTTTTGTTTTATCATTACTCATTTTTTCTGCTTCAGTTAAAAGTTCATACATTTCTTCATACTTGGAATAATCCACACCTAAAGTTCCAAATTCATCGTCTGAGCAATGTTTTATAACACCATAATCTACTCCTAAATCTGTTGCTAATTTTGCAAAAGGAATTATTTCATCTTTAAACTCGGGTAATAAAACCATTTGAATTCCTAGAGTAACCTTAAGTTTTAATTTTTGTTTAAGCTCAACAGCATACTTGATATGTTTCATTGCGCGATCATAAACTGGAGTATGTTCAGAACTTTTAAACATAATTTTAGAGTAAGATTCAGGTTTTCCTGCAGCAACAGTAAATCTCACCCATGTTAAATGTGGTAAAACTTGATCAATTTTTTCCGGTTCCCATTCCCATCCATTAGTTGCATTACCTACATCTATACCAATTTCTGCTGCATGCTGTATGAAAGGCACATAAGCTTTAGATAGCGTACTTTCACCATCTGAAATTAAAGACACACCTTTAACACCAACTTCTTTAAAATCATCTAGCAAGTCTAAAGCCTCTTTAGTTTTTATTGGCATTCTTTCTTGAGGTTCTTGAACCATAGCATAACAGAAGGAGCACATTGCTCCACAAGCTCTTGTCAAAGCCATATCTATGCTTACTGGAGCAACTCTCTCTCCAGCTTCCCAACTCTTTACCCTTTCATAGTGATATGATAACTTGTGAGAATCTAAAATTAATTCACCTTCTTTAGTACTTACGCTTTTTAATTTATTATTTTCAGATATCATTAATTATTCTTTTATATTAATTCCTCTTAATTTTCTAAGTTTACTTTTATCCTCAAAAGCTTCACACCAAATTGTCAAACCTTTGTCAATTTTTTTTTTTAAAAAAAATTCTAAATCTAATAATAATAAACCTCTTTTATCTGAGGGTATATTTTTATCTAAATTT
>MDTG01082053.1_pt1 | contig 30324 bp, 24 predicted proteins | sample 811421 | NCBI WGS metagenome assembly MDTG01 (sample SAMN05326645, study PRJNA326480) | marine metagenome | isolation source: seawater | place: Pacific Ocean: South East | collected 2011 | reverse complement strand
GCGTTTAAAAATTTATCTATTCTCATAATTAAGATTATAGCTAATTTTAGATAAAATTGAAGCCTTAAAAATAATGATAATCATAGGATAAATTTATGAGTAAAAAAGATGTTAAAAAAGTAGTTCTAGCTTACAGTGGTGGGCTTGATACTTCAGTTATATTAAAATGGCTTCAAGATGAATATAATGCGGAAGTTATTACATTTACAGCTGACTTAGGTCAAGGTGAAGAAGTTGAACCAGCAAGAGAAAAAGCACTTGCAATGGGTATTAAACCTGAAAATATATTTATATTAGATATTCAAGAAGAGTTTGTAAAAGATTATGTATTCCCAATGTTTAGAGCAAATGCAATTTATGAAGGTGAATATTTATTAGGTACTTCAATTGCGCGTCCTTTAATTTCAAAAAAACAAATTGAAATTGCTAAAAAAATGGGAGCAGATGCAGTTTCTCATGGAGCAACTGGAAAAGGTAATGATCAAGTTAGATTTGAACTTGGATACTTAGGATTAAATCCAGATATTACTGTAATTGCTCCTTGGAGAGAATGGGATTTAAATTCTAGAGAAAAATTACTTGCATATGCAGCTAATCATGGCATTACTATTGATAAAAAGCATTTAGATGAAGATGGTAACCCAGCAGTTAGTCCATATTCTATGGATGCTAACCTTTTACATATTTCATACGAAGGTTTAAGTTTAGAAAATCCAAATGCTGAACCTGAAGAATCTATGTGGTTATGGTCAGTTTCACCTGAAAATGCTCCAGATGAAGCTGAATATATTACTATTGGATATAAAAATGGTGATCCTATATCTATTAACGATAAAGAAATGTCACCAGCTACAATTCTTAGAACACTAAATGAATATGGAAATAAACATGGTATTGGAAGAATAGATATTGTAGAAAATAGATATGTTGGTATGAAAGCTAGAGGTTGTTATGAAACTCCAGGTGGAACTATTATGTTAAAAGCTCATAGAGCAATTGAATCAATTACTTTAGATAGAGAAGCTGCACACTTAAAAGATGAGTTAATGCCTAAATATGCAAAATTAATTTATCAAGGTTACTGGTTCTCACCTGAGAGAGAAATGATGCAAGCTGCAATTGATTCTACTCAAAAAGATGTAGAAGGTACAGTTAGACTAAAACTTTATAAAGGTAATGTTATTGTTGTAGGTCGTGAATCTAAAAAATCATTATTCTCTGAAGCTCACTCGACTTTTGAAGAAGATGAAGTATATAATCAAAAAGATGCAGAAGGGTTTATTAGACTTAATGCATTAAGATTTATTATTGCTGGACAAAATAAAAAATATTATCACTTATAAAATATAAAACTTAACAAAAAAGACTATTAATTAGTCTTTTTTGTTTTCTCTCAAATAATTCACTTACTAGAAATCATAAGAAAGTGTTAATCCAATTGTTCTTGGCGCACCTGACTGTGTATAAAGTTCATCTGCCCATCCATTTGTGGGATTGTTTCCAAAATAAAATCCACGTACTTCATACTCTTTATCTGTAATATTTCTAACCCATGAAGATATTGTAAATGCACCATCAGTATATTCTAAACTTGTGTTAAAAAGTTCATATGAAGCTGATTTTTCATTGTGACTATCAGAAAAATATGCAGATCCTTTTCCTTCAACATTCGCTTTAAATGTCCATGCATCAAAGAAAAAATAATCAAAACCAACATTATACTGATAAATAGGTGAATTAGCTGGTGCTCGTCCTGTCATATCATATCTATCTATTTTGTATTCATCAAACTTAGATTTTAATAAACCTACGCTTGTATGAATATGTAAAACATCATTTGGATAATAATTAAGTTGAGATTCTAGCCCATAATATGTACTCTTCCCTGCATTAGTTAGATATTCATCCCAAGAATCCCAAGGATTTATACGATCAAGATAATCTTTTACTTGCTGATCTTTTCTTTTTCCATAGAAAAAGTTAAGTCTACTTTTTAGCATATTATCAAAGTGGCTAGAGTTTACACCTAAATCTAGATTCCATAAGGCCTCAGTTTCATACTTTTTTTGATTAATAGCTAGTCTGCTAACAGAATTTACACCTCCTGGCTTATATCCTTTTGAAAGAGTTGTATAATAAAGACTATTTGATGTAGCTTGATAATTTAATCCCAGTTTACCACCATATAGAACTTCATCAGTATCTATATTAATATTTGCACTATCACTATAATCTGATTCCCATTTCTCAACTCTTAATCCTGAAATAAAAGTTAATTTATCTGTTAAGTGTGTATCTAATTGTCCATAAATAGCTTTATTTTTAGTTTTGTAATTACTATCAAAAGTACCGTCTTCATTCATTTTCTCATTATAGTTTTTATAATAAGTTCCTATCGTCCAATCAGTTTTTCCATTAAAAATACGACCATCTTTATCTGAAACTAATCTAATATCAATATCTGTTTGTTTTCTATCTCTATTATATTCTTTAAATGAACTCCAAACATTTACATTATTATTATACCAATCTTCATCATAACTATATTCTAAATCAGACTTACTATGACTAAGAGAAGTGATTAAATGCATTTTTGAATTAATTTTATATGTTGATTTTAATGAAAAAGAATTAGAGTCCTCTTTATCTTTTCCCGGTTGATCTGAATATGAATTTCTTGTACTATTATATGTCCATGCATCATATCCATTATTAATATTTGTATGGTTTATATTAAGATCTAATTGATGATCATCTGATACTAACCATCGTAAATGTGCTTTTGCAGTTAATTCATCAATATTATTTGTATCATCACGTCCTAAATAGATATTTTTCATATATCCATCACTAGTATTTTTATATAAAGAAAATCTTGAAAGTAATTTATTTTCGATTATAGGAGCATTAATCATAATACCAACTGCCTTACTATTATAGTTTCCTATTGTAGTTTCAATACGTCCACCAGTATCATTTGTTGGTTCATTGCTTTGCACATTTATAACGCCTGCCATTCCATTTGCACCAAAAGTAGTACCTTGAGGACCTCTTAGAACTTCTACTTGTTTAACATCAAAAAGATTTAATCCTAAAGTACTTTGAGAATAATCAATACCATCTAATATTACACCAACAGATGGATTAACAGGGGTATCAAATTGACTTCGTTCACCTATTCCTCTAATTTGGATATATTTTGCTTTTGAAGCACCTGATGAAAAGTTTACATTTGGTGTAGATGCTAAAGTTTCAACAAAAGATTTTGACGCTTTATCATAAACTTCGTCTTCTCCTATTACAGTAACACTATTACTTGTTTGTGATAGTTTTTTTTCTCTAAAATCAGCTCCAATAACAATAGGATCAAGAGTAATAGTTTCTTCAGCAATTGCAGTTGTGCTTAGTGTTGCGGATGATGTAATCATCAATACGCTTAAAATGTTAGATTTCATTATATTTCCTTAAAATATTAAAAAGGAAAGAGAATAAAATTAAAATAAAAAATAAATGAATATTTAAATTAAAGTATTACTCTTCCCTACGCTGGTATTATCCAGTTCAAGTTCAACGGGTTAAGTAAGCATTTACTATTCTCAGCTAAACTTTAATAGTATAGCACCCCGAGAGTTCGGGAATTTTAGTGTAAAACGTATAAATTAAACCTTAGAATAAACAATTTGGTTAATTACAATAATCTAACTAATATATAATTTGTATATAAATTAACAAATTAGACTATTTTATATACATTTTACTATTCATTTAAGATATCTTTTTGATATAATATAATTATAAATTTTATATAATTCTGTATGGCTTGAGTATTGCTACTATTCTTATGTAAAATTTCATTACAAATATGTCTATATATTGGATTAAATGATGAAATACTTAGAAGATCTAGAAAAAATCATAAATATTAACTCTTACACAAAAAATAAAAAAGGTGTTGATGCTGTTGGCCAAATCATGTCTACTTGGCTTAAAGAATTAGGTTTTAATGAAACTACTTATAAAAGAGATGAAATTGGGGATCACCAACTTTTCACCACACAAAGAAAAGATAATCTAAAAAATATTTTACTATTAGGTCATAATGATACAGTGTTTCCTGCAGGAACTTTTGAAGGTTTTACTGAAGATAAAGATTGGGTTTATGGTCCAGGTGTTTGTGATATGAAGGGTGGAAATATTGTAGCTTTACAATCACTTAGAAATATCTATAATGAGAATAAAAGTATTAGTAATATTGATTTTCTATTAGTTTCTGATGAAGAAAGTGGAAGTGATGATTCAAAACATGTAACTTTAGATATAGCAAAAAATTACGATTATTGTTTTGTTTTTGAAGCAGCAGGTCCTAATCTGGAAGTAGTAACTGGAAGAAAAGGTGTTGGAACTTTTACCATATCAGTACAAGGTGTTCCATCACATGCTGGAACTTCATACTTAAAAGGTATTGATGCGAACTTAGAAGCTTCATATAAATTACAAGAGCTTTCAAAATTAACTAATTTAGATTTAGGAACAACTGTAAATGTTGGAAAAATAGAAGGTGGAATTGGTGCAAATACAATATCTCCTAAATGTGAAATGTTATTAGAAATTAGATATACAACAAATCAAGAAAGAGATAGATTACTATCTTCATTAGCTGAAATTACTAATACTTCTTATATTAAAGGTACTACATCTACTCTTAGTGGTTTAATACAAAGAGATGTAATGGAAGCAAATGAAAATCAAGCAACTCTTATTAAGCAAATTGAAGTGATTACCCAAACTTCAATTCTTACTGAAAAAAGAGGTGGAGTGAGTGATGCAAATCATGTTTCAAGTTGTGGAGTAACTACTATTGATGGATTTGGTCCATTTGGAGATGGTGATCATACTAAAAAGGAAAGAGCTTCTAAAAAAAGTTTTGAACATAGAATTAAAATGATGACAGGTATTTTGAATTTTTTTCAAAAGTAGTATTATAATTTTAAGGAGAGTATTTTATGAGTAAAAGAAAAATTGGAATGTGGTTATACCAAAATGGTGGTGGTAATGAAATTCAAAAAAAAATTATTACTAAATTAAATGAAAGAGATATAAAAGTTACTTCTGGCATAAACTTAAGAGATGCGGTTGCTAAAAATAGTCATATTATTTGGGAAGATAAAAAAATTGATAAATTAGATCTGTTTTTTTCATATAATGCAGGGGAACAAACTCAATACCAAGTTTATTTAGCAAAAGCATTAAATCGTGTAATTCCTATGATAAACTCTTTTGAAGCTTTTGAATTATCTGAAGATAAATTTCAAACTTCTTATATCTTAAGACAAAATAATGTTCAAACAGCTGATTACAAATTATGTCATAGAGATGATACTCATCATTTAAGAACAATAATGAAAAAATGGAATAAAATGGTATATAAACCAACTGATGGTTGGGGTGGTGTTGGACTTACAAAAATTGAAAATCAAGAAACATTAGATATGGTAATGCCATTTTTAAATCAAATGGATTTAAGATATTTTTATGTAGAAAAATTTATTGATTATGATAATACTGATTATAGAGTAGATATTGTAGATAATAAGTTTGTAGGATGTTATGGAAGAAAAGCTTCAGGAAGTGATTGGCGTACAAATGTAACTAGTGGTGGAAGCGTTTTTATGAGAGAACCAAATCAAGAAGTAATAGATCTAGCATTAAAAGCAACAAAAGTGACAGGTTTAGATATATCAGGTGTAGATATTATTTATGATAGGAAAAAAGAAGAGTATGTAGTTCTTGAAGTTAATGGTATTCCTGCATTTGCAACACCAGAACAAGAAAAGATGGGATTAAATTTTAATGATAAAAAAATTGATTTAATAGTAGATTTAATAGATAGAAAAACAAAAAAATAAATTATTACAAAAGGAAAAAAATGAGCAAGTTACCAAAGTTAGGTTTTTTATATATGGATTATGTTTTAAGATTTTTTGACCATTCAAACTTTAAAGGATGGCCAAATAAGATTGAGACGGTTACATATCACTGGGGGAAAGATAAACAAAGATTTATCAATGAAGTTAGAGCTAAAAAGATTGAAGTATTAATTGGAAATATTCCTGCAACAGCTTATGAAACATTTAGAGAAATCTCAAATGAACTTCCAAATGTTAGATTTGTTCCATCACTAGAAACACAATTTCCAAATAAATCCAAAGAGAATGTAACATTATTTTGTGAGAAACATGGTATTGCAATTCCTAAAACAAAGATTTTTCATGAAAATAAAGAAAAAGCTTATGAATATTTAAAAAATGAAGCAACATATCCACAAATTATTAAAAAGTCTTATGGACCTTCAAATTATGGTGGTTATTATGTTCATAAAGCTGATGATTTTAAAGAAGCTCATACTTTATTAGAAAAAGAAAAATATGACCCTATTTATACTCAAAATGGTATTGACTTAAAATACTCAGGTGATTTAAGAGTAATGCTAATAGGTCATAAACCAGTTTGTGCATTTTGGAGATTTTCAGGTGAAGGAGAATGGATTACAAACACTTCTCAAGGTGGAACAATGTCTTATGAGAATGTTCCTATGAATGCACTTGAATTAGCTGTAAAAGCATCTAAGGCTGCAAAAGCAGAATATTGGGCTTGTGATATTGCTATTGATGCAAATGATGATAAACCTTATATTTTAGAGTGTGCAACTGCATTTGCAGCTTTCCCTTATATTAGAGATTGGATTTGTCAATATTTAATGTGGGATTTTTCAAATGGTAAGTTTAAAATGCCTCATGTTCCTTTATATTCATGGGAAGAACTAGGTAAAATTGATCCATCATTATTAAGAACTATGAGACATATTGGATTTAGTAAATATAAACCATCTTGTGATGGTGCTTTTTTTATAAATGAAAAAGATGATACTTTTGATATGGAAAAAACTTTGTTAAATGATCCTAGTGATTATCCAGAAGAATATTCTTATGAAAAACTACCTCAGTATGTACAACTTGAAGATATACAAACTAATGATATTATCAAAGATGCATCAACAAATAAGATAAATCTAAATTATGCATCTTTAACAGATTTAATGACACTTCATGCAATGGAAGAGGAATTAGCTATTGAGATTATGGAATTTAAAGAAAATAATACAATTACAGATGCAAGTGATTTATTAGAGTTAGAATCTATTGATGAACAAATGATTAAAACTTGGAATGAAAATGTTGCTGATATGAGAGTTGATATTAATAATGCTGATGAAAACACTTTAAAGAAAATAAAAGGTATTGGTGCTAAACTTGCAAGAATCATTTTAGAATTTAAAGAGAAAATTGAAGAATTTAAAGATTTAGACCAATTAAAAGATATTGAAGGGATTGGTAAAAGTAAATTTACTCAATTAAAATCTAGATTAAAAATAGGAGAGTAATTTTTGAAACAACTTTATAGGTCATATAATGAGTCTACAGATATTTTTAAAGATTTAGAAAATAGATACTCTAAATACATAAAATTAGAGTCGATTGGAAAAACTTGGGAAAAAAGAGATATTAATTTAATTACAATTTCTAAAGATATTAAAACTGCGCATACTAGACCTGCACTTTTTTTTACAGGTACTATACATGCAAGAGAATGGGTAGGACATGAAGTAGCAATAGAGTTTGCTAGATACGTATTAGAAAACTATGAGAATGATCCTATTATTCAATCATACTTAGAAAATGCGACTATTTATATGGTTCCTTGTGCAAATCCTGATGGATATGAATACTCAAAAAATCACTTTTCTTTTTGGAGAAAAAATAGACGGGTTAATGCAGATGGAACATATGGAGTTGATTTAAATAGAAACTTTCCAATAGGTTATGTAAAGTCTTCAGTTCCTTCATCAAATGTATATGGAGGTCCTGAGCCATTTTCTGAACCTGAAACAAGAGCATTAAGAGATTTTGTTGAAGCTCATGAAAATATTTCAATTGCTTTAGATTATCACTCACAGGGAAATGTATTTTTCCCTGCACATGATTTTAGACATGAAGATACTATTGATACAACAGATATGAATACTTTATGTGCAAATATGGCAGAAGAGATAAAAAAGATTTCAGGCCGAGAGTATGGAATTCATCAAGGGAAACCACCTACAAAACTTATTTCTGGATCAGGTAGAGAATTTTATCACTCACGTGGAATTATCGCAAGTGTAGTTGAAGTTGGTACAAGAAATATTTCTGATTATATGGATGATATGGATGAACATTTAAGAGAACATATTCCTGCTTTATTAGCAGCTGTTAAAGAAGTTCCTAATTATGATAAAAACAATAAAATTAAAAGAGTTGATTCTTTTGAAATTACAGAAATTGGTTCAAATCATGCAAATTTAAAATGGGAATATTCTAGTAAAGAAGATGTATTCTTTGAGATATATAGAAGTTTAAAAAATAAATCATTTTGTAATAGCTCAAACTTAATTGGTAGTACACAAAACTTAGAATTTAGTGATATTAATCTACAAAGTAATAAAGATTATTTTTATAATATAAGAGCTGTAAATAAAAAAACTAATCAAAAGTCACCTTTTTATCCACAAATTGCACTTAGAACTGATCCTGAATATGATGAATTTTCAAGAACATATTATGCAAACTCAAAAGAAACTGGTTATGTAGCTGAGAATATTAATGACAATGCAAAACATTTTGGTATTAACTCTTTATTTGTTGGAGTTGATGAAAATAAAGGTGTTTCATATGCAATTGTTACAATAAATGTATCATCACTTCCTGAAGATGCAATTATTAAATCGGCAAATGTAAATCTTTATCCTATAAATAGAGTTTCTACTACAATTGAAAAATATGGTGAATGGAATATAGGAATTGTTGATCAAGATGCTATGGGAGATCTTACAGATTTTGATGATGTTAATAATATGAAAATATTACAATATATTGGAAGACCTACATCATCTGATAAACTTACGCAAGGTATTTGGAGAACATGGGAACTTTCGGGAATTGAATGTGAATGTTTACAAGAAGTTGCAAAAAATGGAAAAGTAGTTTTAAGAGTTGAAGGGCCTAAAGAATTAATCATAGGTAGAACTAGACAAATGATGCAATGGGATATTGGATATGGTAAATTTGGTTATGGATTACCTTATAGACCAAGACTTGAACTTACTTATACAATCAAACCAACAGTTACTACTTTATATCCAAAAGCATTATACACATTAAGTAAAGATGGAATTAAACATGATGAGTTAATTTCTGGTTATGATGATGAAGGAAGTAAAATTTATTCAACTTTTGAATTTAATATTTCATCGCTGCCTCCACATAGTGAAACTTTTATTACAAGAGCATACTTTGAACTAAACTCAACAAAAATCTATATTAAAGATGATATTAGATTCCATTTAGAATTTGTTGATGAAAATATTGATAAAGATTATGAAGGTATTGTAAATAGAGAAATAATTCAAAATATTGGTTATGATGTAAGTGCAAATGAACTTAAAAACAATCAAACTCAATACTTTGCTTTTGATACTTTCTCTGAAATTACTTTAAATGAAAAGCTTAAAGAAAAAAGTGATGTAGCTTTTGTTTTAAGACCTACTTCATCTAAAAAAGCAAATAAAAATAAAACTGTGTCATGGGAAACTAAAAATCTATCATTAAGTCCTAAACTTATAATTGAACATATTCCAAAAAGAAGAGAAGCATTACCACAAGTTGAGAATGCTCAATTAATTACAGAAAATGGAAAGATTAAAATCAATTGGACAAATCCTAAACATAGGGATTTAAAAGGTGTTAAAGTTATGAAAAATGCATATAGAGAACCGTACTCTACTCATGATGGTCAAAAACTTTTTGCAGGAATGGATGATTATACTTTTGATGATTTTGGTGCTTTAGATATTGATAAGTATTATGCTATCTTTACTTATGATGAAGTTCCAAATTATTCTAAACCTGTAATATTAAAATATACTGCAAAATAGGAAAATTTATGATTTTAAAATTTAAAGAATATTACCCACAAATTAACCCAAGTGCTTGGATAGCTCCAAGTGCTGATGTTATTGGACAAGTTACTATAGGTGAAAATTCATCTGTGTGGTTCCAGTGTGTATTAAGATCTGATGTTAATAAAATTACAATTGGAAAAAACTCTAATATACAAGACTTGTCAATGATTCATACAGATGTAGATTCACAGACAATTATTGGAGATAACGTAACAATTGGACATAAAGTTATGCTTCATGGTTGTAAAATTGAAGACAACTGTTTAATTGGTATGAGTGCAACAATTTTGGATAATGCAGTTATTGGACAAGGTTCAATTGTAGGAGCTAATTCACTTGTAACAGCTGGAAAAGTATTTCCACCTAATTCTTTGATTATGGGAAGTCCTGCAAAAGTTGTAAAACAACTAACGCAAGAAGATGAGCAAGGTTTAATTAATCATGCTGCTCATTACGTGGATTATAAAAACGATTATTCTTAAAAAATAAAGCTTAGTAAATTACTTACTAAGCTTTCATCTTTATCTATTATTTACACTTACTATATTCTTTAGTTAATTCTTTATATAATATATCAAAACTTACATTTTCCATAGTTTTAATAATTTCTACCATTACAACATTATCTTCTCTACTATTCCATTCTTTAATATAAGAACCCTCTTTATATCCATTATCTTGTCTAAATTTATTTAAACAATTTTTACCAATATAAAGTTTTTGTAACCAAGTAAAAGATAATCCAGAAATTTTACAACACCTGAAGAATTGATCTATAAATCTTTCAATTCCAGAAAATGTTGGCATATTACCAGTTTCAATTGCAAGTGAGATATAAGATAGTTTTTCTGCTTCTTTAACCATTGCTTTTACATCTACATTTTCAACTGCTTCATAAATACAATGTGTATTTACTAAAGAAACTGCTCTTGGAACATTTGTTTCTTGTAAGATATAAGACATTAAAAAATGCCAAATGTCAACAAGTTCTACATGAATATTATTCATATCAGGTTCCGCATTGATATTTTTCCAGTGTTTCCATGGAGTTGATTCAATCAACTCTGCAACCTCCATATGAATACATCTAAGCCAGTTTATATCTTTACCAAATTTATTGATACCTAGTTCCCAGTTTTTTCCATTCGTAGAATCATTTAATTGTTTTTGCAATAAAAACATTTCTTCTAGTTTATGTGGAAAAGATGATGCTTCTTCTAAAAGTGAAGCTAAAGGTAAACACTCTTCAACAACACTATCTAAAGCACTATCATTAGGAAGATTTTTCTCACCTTTTAATAAATGAACAATTAATGAAACAGTATAAGGAATATCATCTTTTTCTTCCCATTCTAAAACATCTACTGACCTAACACCTATATATTTTATAAAATCTTCAATTGATAGAAATCCTAATGATTTAATACTAGTTTTAAAATCTTTATATAACAAACTTATCTCCTATTCTAATGGTAATTTAATGGTAAACTTAGCACCTATATCTGTGTTTTCAACGCTAATCACACCATTACTATGCTGCTCAATTATTGTTTTACACATATATAAACCTAAACCTGTTCCATTTTTATTAGTTTTTGTAGAAAAATATGGCTCAAATATTTTCCCCATAACATTATTGGGTATTCCACCTGCATTATCTTCTATCATAATACAAATATAATGACTCTCTTTTAAAGTTGATATATTTATAACTTTATTTTCATTATTTTTTTCATTCAGTGCATCACAAGCATTTTTTATTATATTTATAATTGCTTGAACTATTTCATTTAAATATACAAAAACATCAATTTTCATATCATTTCTTATATTTAATTTAATAGAATTAGCTTTTAATAAATATCCTATGAAATCAATAGATTTATTTACTATTATTGAAATATCAATAGTTTCTTTATTTCGATTTGGTTTAAAAAAATCTCTAAAATCATCAATAGTTTTTGACATATAATTAAGCTGTTTTCCAACATCATCGACAACACTATCAAGTAATTCATCAGTTATTTCACCATCAATCATTTTTGTAAGTGGTAGCTTTTGAACTAAAATTGAAACAGCTTGCAATGGTTGTCGCCATTGATGTGCAATCATAGATATCATTTCACCCATTGCTGCATGTTTTGATTGCTCAATTAATAAGTTTTGCTGACTTTCAATAACTTTTTTAGAAGTTATATCTTGACTAATTGCATCATAACTTATAATATTCCCCATATTATCAAAGTTTGGATAAATTGTTGTTTCAACCCAATAAAAATCTCCATTCTTTTTAATATTTTTCAACTCCCCTGTCCAGATATTTCCAGACTTTATAGTCTTCCATAAGTCATCAATTACCTCTTTTGCTGTGTCATTATGCCTTAAAAGATTGTGTGTATTTCCAACTAGTTCGGAACTTTTATAACCATTCATATTACAAAAAGCTGATGATACTTTTATTATTCTTCCATGGGCATCTGTTCTTGATAAAATAACTTGTTTATCAACAATATCAGCTGATTTATTTAATGCTGCTTCTATGGCTTTTGTTTTTTTATTATAGTTTTGTAATAAGTTTGCAAATATCAAATCAAATAGTTTATTTAGTTCATTTGTAATTTCTAAACTATTTAAATTTAATTCATTTAAATATTGAAGAAGTGCACTTCTAAGACCGGAACAAAGAATAAAAAGTTCTTCAGCTTTTACATCTTGTTTATTTAAATAGTTAAGAAAATCATTTGTTGATGAAGATTTACCAATTACAATATTTTCACTAATTAAATCAATATAATAATCTAATAAGCCAAAAGCATATCTTTTAATAAATAGCTCTTTATCAATTTTTCTTGTATTTAAAATAAGTATGATATTTTCTTTATTTATCCAATATCTAATAATCGCAAATTTATTCTTTTTGAAATTATCAATTTGTTCTTTTATATGAACTTGTTTCATTTCATATTATCTTTGTTTTTCTTGAAAAAAATTACAATCTGTTTTACTTGAATTTTTAACAACTATTGAAGGCAATTGTAAAGATTTAAACCCATATGCATTACAGCCATGAGGTTTATTCTTCTCCCAAGTTACATAATAATAAACGCATTTCTGGCATACGACTCTTTTTGTATTCATATTAAATTTCCACTTTACTCTGTATTGCTTTTGATAAGGATAAGATATCAACATTTTCTAAGCTAACACCCGTAGGAACACCTTGGGCAATTTTTGTAAATTTTATATTTTTATATTTTAATTTATCTTCAATATAAAGAATAAAAGCATCATTTGCAATTGATGGAGTAATAGCAAATAGTATAGTTTCTACTTCATTATCATCAACAAAATGCGTTAAACTATCAAGAGCGTATTGTTCTAACTCTTCAATAACAAAATATTTGCCATCAAATTGTTTAGAATCTTCAATTATAAATATATCTTTTGCACTTTGTACAATACACATTTTTGTATTATCTCTTGAGTCATCTAAGCAAACTTCACATATTTCATGTTCACTCATTGAACCACATTTAATACATTTTGTAATATTTTTTAAAGCATTTTCAATACTATGTGCAATTTTTATTCCACAATAATTATCATTCATTACAACATGATAAGCTAGCCTTAATGCAGACTTTTTTCCTATTGTTGGTAATGATTCAAATGCTTCTACAAGTTCATAAAATTTTTCTAGACCTTTTTTCATATCGCGATTATATCAAACATTTATTTTTTTTTAGATAAAATCGCGGCTTATGATTAGAATATAAATATTATTTAGGAGTTTACATTGACTGAAATTGATTACTATGAACTATTAGAAGTAAGTAGAGATGCTGATAAAAGTACTATAAAAAAAGCATATAGAAAAATGGCTATGAAATATCATCCAGATAAGAATCCAGGTGATCATGAAGCTGAAGAATCATTTAAAGCAGTAAATGAAGCATACCAAGTATTAAGTGATCAAGAAAAAAGATCAATATATGATAGACATGGAAAAGCTGGTCTTGAAGGTCATGGGCAACAAAGAGGTGGTTTCTCTGGTGGTTTTGATGATTTAGGTTCTGTTTTTGAAGAGATGTTTGGCTCTGCCTTTGGTGGAGGAGGAAGCTCTAGGAGACAACAAAAATCATATAATTATAATTTAGATGTTGCAGTTGAAGTTAGATTAGAATTCAACGAAGCAATTTTTGGATGTAAAAAAGATATAAAATATCATTATAAAACAGCTTGTAAAACTTGTAAAGGTACAGGAGCTAAAGATGGTAAATTATCAACTTGTTCAACATGTGGAGGACAAGGTCAAGTTCATGCAAGACAAGGTTTTATGACTTTTGCACAAACTTGTCCAACTTGTTCAGGTTCAGGACAAGCTGCAAGTGCATCTTGTAAAAAATGTAATGGTACAGGATATGATGAAGTAAAAGATAACTTTAAAGTAGATATTCCTGAAGGTGTAAATGATGGGATGAGAATTAGAGTTTCAAATAAAGGAAATATTGCTCCAGATGGAACAAGAGGAGATTTATACTTAGAAGTTTCTGTTAATGAAGATTCTCACTTTGTTAGACATGATGACGATATTTATTATGAAGCTCCAATTTTCTTTACTCAAGTAGCTCTTGGTGGAAAAATTACAATACCTGGATTAAGAGGTGAATTAGAACTTGATATTCCAGCAGGTGCTAAAGACAAGCAACAGTTTACATTTAAAAATGAAGGTGTTAAATCTGTTCAAGGTTATGGGAAAGGTAACTTAGTTGTACAAATTAAAATTGAATATCCTAAAAAGTTAAATAGTAAACAAAAGGAACTTTTAGAAAAACTACAAGAAAGTTTTGGAGTTGAGAGTAAACCTCACGAAAGAAGCTTTGAAGGAATGTTTGAAAAAGCAAAAAAATGGTTTTCTTAAATAACTAAAATAATAGTTATAAAAATTAATGTATAATATTTTCAATAAATGATATTAAGGAAAAATATGAAATCTAATTACTTAGAAAATACACCAGATAAAGATGGTTACTTTGGTAGATTCGGTGGTTCTTTTATCCCACCAATGCTAGAAAAACCATTCGCTGATATAGAAAAAGCATATAAACAACTTAAAAATTCTCCTGAATTTATTGATGAACTTAAATATGTAAGAAAACATTATCAAGGTAGACCTACACCTATTTCATTTGCTAAAAATTTAACAAAATATTGCGGTGGTGCAAAAATCTATTTAAAAAGAGAAGATTTAAATCATACAGGGGCACATAAATTAAACCATTGTATGGCTGAAGTAATATTAGCTAAACACTTAGGAAAAACTAAAGTAATTGCAGAAACAGGTGCTGGACAACACGGAGTTGCACTTGCTACTGCTGCTGCTTATTTTGGATTAGAGTGTGAAATCCATATGGGTGAAGTTGATATTGAAAAAGAACATCCAAATGTAATTAGAATGAAAATACTTGGTGCAAAAGTAATTCCAGCAACTCATGGCTTAAAAACATTGAAAGAAGCAGTCGATTCTGCATTTGAGTCATATGTATCACAAACTAAAGATGCAATATATTGTATTGGTTCAGTTGTAGGTCCGCATCCATTTCCAATGATGGTAAGAGATTTTCAAAGTATCATTGGTATTGAAGCTAAAGAACAATTTAAAGAATTAGAAGATTCAAATCCTAATCATGTTGTTGCATGTGTTGGTGGAGGATCAAATGCTATGGGTATATTTGCAGGCTTTATTGACGATATTGATGTAAATTTAATTGGTGTTGAACCTATGGGAACTGGTCAAAAGTTAGGTGAACATGCTGCTTCTTTAACTTATGGTGAAGAGGGTGTTATGCATGGATTTAATTCTATTATGCTAAAAGATGAAAATGGAGAACCCGCACCTGTTTATTCAATTGGTTCTGGTATTGATTATCCATCAGTTGGTCCTGAACATGCTCATTTAAAAGAAATAGGTAGAACAGAAGTTGGTTTATGTAATGATAAAGAAGCAGTGGATGCCTTTTATAAGCTTTCTCAATTAGAAGGAATTATTCCAGCATTAGAATCAGCACATGCTGTAGGCTTTGCTATGAAGCTAGCTAAAACTTTACCTGTTGATAAAACTATCTTAATTAACTTATCAGGACGTGGAGATAAAGATATCGACTTTGTAGTTGAAAAGTACCCTATTCCAAATGCAAAGTTTTAGATTTTAAATCTAAAATTGTTTTATTAGATTTTTATTAATATTTGTAAGCTCTTCATATTTGAACTTTAGTTGTTCATATTGGAGAGCATAATCATTATATAAAAAAGAGTAATCATTCTCTTCTTTGTCCTTATATCTTCCATATTCGTCTCTTGTTGTACTTGATAAGGCATCTACAAAACTAAATGAATTTACCTTTGTTAATATTTGATCTAATCTATCTTGTGAAATTATATCTGTAGTTTTTTTATCACCATTATCTATTTTTTTAGAAATGGAATCGTAAAGTAAATCTGCTAATGAATTTGAAGATGATGTATTTAAAAAACTATTTTTATCTTCATATCTATCATAAAGATAAGAATATCCTATATCAAAAGGCTCACCTAAAACTGTATTAAATAAAGCTTGACCTAAAGTATCATCTTGAGTAAAAAGTGTTGTAAGTCTAAGGTTTTTTGCCATTTGATTTGACTCTTCATCTTTAAAAAAAGTATCAATTTCTTCTAAAGTAATTCCTTTTATATTTTCATATGTTAATGAATTATTCCTATTTATGCTTACATCATCGTTATTTGTTGTTTTTGATGTTGATATTAATGAGTTTAAAAAATCATTAGATTTAATTGATTTATCTACTTCTTTTATCTCATTTTTAAATAATATTTCATTTATATTTGATGTAATCATTTACAATCACTTTTTTTTGATAAAACCTTTAAAATATCACAAGAAAAACCTGCTTGTTTTCTAGCTTCAAAATTTAAATCCATTTTTCTTTTAGTTGAACCTGGATAAACATCTTCTATAATTTCTAAATAAGTAGAGTCATAGTCTAAGTTCTCTAAATCGCAAGCATATTTATACCAGATATCACCTTTTCTAACATGATCAACTTCTTCTTCTAAAATTGTTTCTAATACTTTTAGTATCTTTCTATTAAAAGGATCATTATTTGATTTTAATTTTTCCATAATTTTAGGATTTTGATCTAAACCATTTGCTTCAAGATATCTAGGAACTGCTGCCATTCTTCTTAAAAATGTTGGTGTATCTTGTAAGGCTTCAAATAGATTTTTATGTACAGGAAAATCACCATATTTACCATCTAGTTCATTTAATAATTTTTCTAACATTAGAAAATGTCTAATTTCATCATTTGCTACTTCAAGCCAATCTTCATAATATTTCTTTGGTAAATCTTTAAATCTTAATGCTGCATCAAGAGCTAAATCAACTGCTGAATACTCAATGTGTAAAATTGTATGTATTAAATATCTTTTACCTTCATCTGTATTAAAATTCTTTATTTTTGGAAGTGATGTAGGTTTTACTATTTCTAAAAAAGTACTATAAGCTGGTTGTATTAACTCGCAAGGTTCATATGAATCATTAATTGTATATTTATTGTTTAAAAATTTTTCATAAAATCTATTAAACTTTTCTATCTTATTTTTAGGTTCACTTGTTAATAAAACTTCTTCAAGTGTATTAAAATAATCCATTCGTAACCTCTTTCTTGATATAATTTAACAATTTTAGCAAAGTAAGGTTTAAAATGGATATAAAAGTTCAAGCAATGGGTGATTATCAAACAAATTGCTATATTGCAACAGTAGATGGAAAAGATTTAATAATTGATCCAGGTGTTGATTCCCTCAGATGGATAAAGACTCAAGTTACAAATCCAATAGCGATATTAAATACTCATGGACATTTTGATCATGTATGGTCAAATACAGAAGTACAAAAAGAGTATAACTTAGAAATTTATACTCCTAAAGATGATAACTTTATGTTAGAAAAAGATCCATATGGATTAGGAATGATTCCTTCAACAGCTGATGTATTAATTGAACCTGATGAAGAAATTGAACTTCAAGGAATTAAAATAAAATTCCATCATTTTCCAGGTCATACACCAGGATGTTCTGCTATACAAATAGGTGAGCATTTATTTACAGGTGATTTTATTTTTAAAGGTACAATTGGAAGATTTGATTTTCCTTTTTCTAATGCAGCACAAATGAAACTAAGTATTAACAAAGTTTTAGCATGGACTGATGATTTTCATATTTATCCAGGACATGGGGATAAAACAACATTAAGAAGTGAAATACATACATTAAAACAATGGGAAGCTAGTATATAAAGGACTAATTTGAATCCAACTTGTGAAAACATTATTAAAATAAACGAAAAGCTTAAGCTTTTAAATAAATTAGAAGATATTTATTTAACAATATATAATCGAATTAAAGAAGAATACAATATATCAGAACTAGAAATATTATTAAAAACAATAGATAAAACTGAATCTTTATTTAAATCAAAAGAAATTATTTACGATGATTTTTTAAATAGCTTCAAATATATTGAAAATGAGAATACTCAAATATATTTTTTAGTTTATTCAAAAACAGAAAAAGATAATAATTCAATTATAAAAGAATTACCAAAATTAAAACTTGCTTTAGAATTTTACTCTTCATCTTTATACAATAAATATTTAGAAAAGTCGATTCATGAGTTATCTATCATAGATCCAGTGACAGGTGCATTCAATAGATCTTATTTAGATGTTTATGTTGATAATATACTTAGTATATCAAATAGAGAACAGAAAAAAGTTGGTTTCTTAAAAATTGGTGTTGATCAATTTAAAGCAGTGATTGATGAGTTCGATTATACTATTGGAGATATGATTTTAGTAGAGCTTACTAATACATTAAAAGAAAGTGTTAGAATATCAGATATTGTTATTAAAATGTCAGAAGATGAATTTTTATTAATTTTATTAAATGTTATTAATGAAACTAATGCTACAATAGTTGCAGATAAACTTATTAATAACTTTTCTCAAAGAAAAGTTATAATTGATAATAACACGAGTCAAACTCTAAAAAAAACTATTTGTGTAGGGATGTCTATTTTTCCTGATGATGCAACTAATATAGATGATGCAATCAAAAAAGCTGATATAGCATTATATGAAGCTAGAAATATAGGAAGAAGTAAATCATACAAATATAGTGAAGAGAATGTAAATACAATTGATTTCTTTTAGGCGGTAATTTTGAAAAATAAGATTTTAGATTTAATTAAATCATCAGCAAATAATGAAAAAGACTTCATCGCTTTAAATAGTATATTTACTTTGCATGAACAATTACAATATGCTTCGAACATTAATCAAATGGCTGAAGATATTTATACTTGGTTAAATAAAGAATTTAGTATTGATAATGTAGTTTTTACATTATTTGATATAAACACAAATTCAAGAGAAGAGATTTTAGTTAAAGGTGAAGATTTTTATCTAGATGATGAATATTCTTGTTTTTTTATTATAAATACTCATACAAATTTAAATGCAACAGTATCATTTAATGCTACATCAAATGTACATTTTCAAATAATACAATCAAAATATAATACAATTGAAGCTGCATTTTTTCAAATTTCTCCAATAATCCAAAATGGAATAATAAAGAAAAACTTTATAGAATCATCTTCTTTAGATTCTGTTACAAAAGTTTATAATAGAAGCTATTTAATTAAAAACCTCACTAAACACCTTAGTCTTTCAAAAAATAAAGAAACAGAAATATATTTCCTAATGATTGGAGTTGATCGATTTAAAGCCGTAATTGATGAGTTTGATTATGATGTAGGAGATAAAGTTTTAATTGAGTTAGCAAAAGTAATTCACTCAAATATTAATGAATTTGATATGGTAGCAAGACTTAATGCTGATGAATTTTTAGTTACAATTGTAAGTAATTCTTCTGAATTTGAAGCTTTAGAAACTGCTCAAAAAATTATAAAAGATTTTTCATGTAAGAAAATACTTGTAGATGAAGAAAAACAACAAACATTATTGAAAACTACGTGTATTGGTTTTGAGAAACTTGATGTTACGGTAGAAGGAAGTATCACAGATTCTATTAAAAATGCGGATATAGCACTTTATGAAGCAAAAAATAAAGGACGGAGTCAATTATTCAAATATTCTGATTTAAAAGATGAAGATACAATAGATTTCTTTTAAATCTATTGTATCTTTCTAGCTTTCATATACACTCTTTTGGGAGCTGGATATCCTTCAACTGTTTTTGTTTTATCATTCTCATCTAAAAAATCTTCTAAACTTTGATCAAAAGACCAAGGAGTTTTTCTTTGTTCTTCACTACTTGTTACTGTTGTAGCAATTACTTCAATATCTTCAAATCCTGCTCTACTTAACCAATTTCTTAAAGCAGGAATTGTAGGAATAAAATAAATATTTGGTATTTTAGAATATCTTTTATTTGGAGTTAAACAAATCTCCTCTTCCCCATCAATCATAAAAGTGTCAATTAAAATTTCACCTTTAGAATTTAAGCCACGGGCTAAAGACTTTAAAGTTCCAACAGGATCTGCTCTATGATATAAAACACCTAGCATAAATATAAAATCAAATTTATGATTGTAATATTCTAAGTGTTCAACTCCTAACATTTCATAAGTAATATCTGATTTTACAAAATGATTAATAAATTCAAATTGATGTAATGTTAAAGGTGCTGGATCAAAACCAATTAGTTTTTTTGGTTTATCTTCTAGCATTCTAAACATATAGTAACCATTATTACAACCAATATCTGCAACAATTTTATCTTTTAAATTAAAGTGTGGTCTGATTAAATTATATTTTATATTACTTTGCCATTCACTATCAATTTCTAAACCAAATAAATTAAAAGGACCTTTCCTCCAAGGTATTAATACTTTAGCAGCTTCTTCAAGTAGTTTAAACTCTTCTTGACTTAAGTCTTCTCTTTTTCCTACACTAAACCAGTCACCATAATCTATATTTAAATTATCGATATTTATTTTTTTGGCAACTTCTTGAATTTTTGTAAACCAAGGTTCAACATTTTTCCAAGTTCTGCAATCTTCTTTCTTTTTTTGTATTGTTTTTAAATCCATGTGCAATTATAAGTATATTAAATAAAATGTTATCTTAAATCAATAAGAAATAAACACTTCTTTTGATATAATTCTTTTTCTAAGAAAAGTAAAATTTATTTCTTATTGTTAACGTTGGGTTAACTACTTGAGAATATAATTAGTTACTAATTTAAAAAGGATTTTTATTGAAAATTTCAAATGTCTTATTTTCTTTTAAGACAACACTAACTTTACTTGCTATTCTAGCAATTGGAGCTGGTTATGCTACCTTTATTGAAAATGATTTTGGTACATCATCAGCTAGAGTATTAGTTTATAATAATATTTGGTATGAAGCAATATTAGTATTAACGACTATTAACTTAACAGGTATTATTTTTAAATATAAAATGTGGAAAAATACTCCAAGATTTATATTCCATATTTCATTTGTTGTAATTTTAATAGGTGCAGGTGTTACTAGGTATGTAGGATACGAAGGTATTATGCAAATTAAAGAAGGAACTACGGAAAATCGAATGATTTCTTTAGAACCATATTTACAAGTAACAATTAAAGATGATGGAAAGACATACTTCAAAGAGTATCAAATGGAGTTTGCAGCATTATCAGAAGAATCTAACTTTGCAATAAAAGTAGAAGAATTTTACAATAAATTTGATCATACAATTGTTTTTGGTGAGAAAAAACTTAATGTTTTATATAAAAATTACTTTTTAGCTAAAAAAGGTGATGCAAAAATGGGTATGTTAACTCTTGACGTAACTATTAATGGAGAGACACAAGAGATTAAATTGCCAGGAAGAAGAAGTCAAAAAGGTTTAGAGCGAGACTTAAAATTTGGTGATACAATTGTATCTTTAGAATATGGTTCTAAGATATTAAGTTTACCTTTTTCTATAAAACTAAATGATTTCCAACTTGATAGATATCCAGGAAGTATGTCTCCATCATCTTATGCTTCAGAGGTTACTGTTATAAAAGAAGATTCAACTACTTATGACTATAGGATTTTTATGAATAAAACTATGCATGAAGGAAACTTCTTGTTTTTCCAAAGTTCTTATTTTCCTGATGAAACTGGTACTGTATTATCTGTAAATAACGACCCAGGTAAATGGCCAACTTATTTAGGATATTTCCTTTTAACTTTAGGACTTTGTTTAAACTTCTTTGATAAAAAATCAAGATTTAGAAAACTTACAAAATATGTAGATTCCAAAAGTATCGCATCAATTGCAGTTGCCTGTATGTTTGCATTTGGTACAACATCTCTTAAAGCAGAAGAAACAAATACTGATTTTAAAGTAAAAGCTCAAGATACAGTTGAATATTTAAAAACTTTTAAAAAACAATCTGCTCAAACTGCAAAAAAGTTTGCAAGATTAGTAACACAAAGTTCATCAGGAAGAATGAAACCTGTTTCTTCATTAAATAGAGAAATTGTTTTAAAAGTAAGTGGAAAAACTGAATTTTTAGGAATGAATGCAGATCAAGTTGTTCTTGGTATGTTATCACGTCCTGAAGTTTGGAGAGATATTAAACTAATTAAGATTAAAACTCCAAAACTTAAAAACTTTATTGGTATTGATAATTCACGTAAATATATTGCATTTTCAGAAGTATTTAAAGATGGTAAATATCTTTTAGCTAAAGAGTCTGAAAAAGCTTCTTTATCAAAACCAAATGAAAGAGGAACTTACGAAAAAGATATTATAAAAGTTGAAGAAAGATTAAATATTGTTTATGCAGTATTTAATGGAAGCTTATTTAATATTTTCCCTAAAGTAGAGACAGCTGAAGAGATAAAAGATGCAAAAATCAAATATAGATGGTATACACCAATGGATGCTATGAATGATTTTGAGGGAAAAAATAAAACAGCTGTTGAAGCAATAACAAGAGGTTTAATTAACTCTATTATTCAAAATAAATGGGAAGAAGCTAATAACTTTATCTCTATGATGGAAACATATCAAGAAAAAGTTGGTGCTAAAGTAGTATTAACACAAAGTGAAATTGATAATGAAATCATGTTTAATGAAATTGATATTTTTCCAAAAGTTATGTTAGCATATATTTTCTTAGGAATTATTATCTTAATTGCAGCATTCTTTGTTGTCTTTAACCCAAGTATTAAACCTAAAAAAACAACTTTTGTTTTCTTTGTTTTACTTTCTTTAATATTTGCAGTTCATACTTATGGTATGGGATTTAGATGGATAATCTCAGGACATGCTCCTTGGTCTGATACATATGAAACATTATTATATATTTCATGGTCAGCTGTATTTGCTGGAATTATGTTCTTTAGAAAATCTTTACTAGCACTAAGTGCTGCTGTAATTGTTGCAGGTATTTTTATGTTTACTGCACATTTAACAGGAATTGATCCACAAATTACAAACTTAGTTCCTGTATTAAAATCATATTGGCTAACTATTCACGTATCAATTTTAACTGCATCTTATGGATTCTTTGCTTTGTCTGCTATCTTAGGATATATGACATTAATTATGTTTATCTTTAGAAAAAATAGACCTCATATTGATGAGACAATAAAACAAGTTGCTGCTATTATAGAAATTTCTTTAATTGTTGGACTTGCTGCTATTACAATTGGAAACTTCCTTGGTGGAGTTTGGGCAAATGAGTCTTGGGGTAGATATTGGGGATGGGATCCAAAAGAAACTTGGGCTTATGTATCAATTGTAGTTTATGTAATAGTTGTACACTTAAGATTTGTTAAGCCTCTTTCAACACCATTTATTTTTGCATCAGCATCGCTTATAGCATTCTCTACAATTTTAATGACATATTTTGGAGTTAACTTCTATCTTGCAGGATTACATTCATATGCAACAGGAGACCCTATTCCAATTCCAACATGGGTTTATTATGTTGTAGGAATTATTGTTGTTACAATAGCATTAGCTTACAGAAATAGACACTTAAAACCACTAGTTAAAAACTAAGAATTTCCTCTTAGTTTTTACAACTTTTATTTTTTTTTGATATAATCAAAAAAAAATAAAGGACACTTCTTGAGTCAAATAATAGACATATTTAAAGAAATTACTTCAATTCCTAGATGTTCAGGAACACATTCTCCATTTATAAATTATATGAAAGATATATCATCAAAAGCAGGTTTTTTATGTATTGTTGATGAATACAATAATATTTTAATTAAAAAAGAAAAATCTAATGCAAAACTAGTTTTCCAATCACACTATGATATTGTATGTTTAAGTGATAATTGTGTTCCAGTTATTGTACAAAATGATGATGTTTTAAGTGCTCAAAACTCAACGCTTGGAAGTGATAATGGAATTGGCTGTTCTTATATGATTCAACTAATTTTTGATGGTGTTGATGCTGAGTATTTATTCACTTCAGATGAAGAGATAGGATTAATAGGAGCAAATAACTTAACACTTGAATTAAAAGCTCCATACATGCTAAACCTTGATAGTGAAGAAGAAGCTGGTATTTGTATTGGTTGTGCAGGTGGGGTTGATATCTTTGCTACTAACTCTAATAAAAAGATTATTCCAAATGATGAAAACCTTGATCTTTATGAAGTTAGTATTTCAAAACTTCAAGGGGGACACTCTGGAGTAGATATTGATAAAAATATTCCAAATGGAATAAAGCTTATTGCACAAACTATAAAAGAAGCAAATGCAAAACTTTTAGATATAAACGGTGGTGAGAGAATAAACTCAATTCCAGTTAATGTAAAAGCAATCATTGCATCAAAGCAAATGCCAATTGCATCTCATGAAAATATTACAATTACAAAAATAGATACAAAAAGTGAACACTTAAATATCTATGATGAAAAAATTATTGATTTTATAGCAAGTTTTGAAAATGGAGTTAGAAGTGTAAATAAAGATTTAGGCGTAGTTCAAAACTCTATAAACCTTGCTATTATTAAAACAGGTTTAGATGAAATTAAAATTGAGTTAAGTGCAAGATCTATGGCAAATGATGAATTAGCACAATTAAAAGATGAAACAATAAAAATGCTAGAAGAACATAACTTTACGGTTACAACTGATGGAAAATATCCTGCCTGGAAACCGGATATAAATGAGTTTACAAATAAAGTATTAGAAATATATAAAGAAGTAAATGCACAAGCATCTTTAGAAGCAATACACGCAGGACTAGAATGTGCAATATTTAAAGATAAATATCCAGATATCAAAGTAGCCTCAATAGGCCCAAGTATAGAGTTTCCTCATTCTAAAAAAGAAAGAGTTTCTATAAAATCAGTTGAAAATGTATTTAAAGTAGTCAAAAAAATTGTTGATCAAATAAATAACTAAGTATATGAGTTCATAAAAGAGGAGAAAGTCCTCTTTTAGAATATTGGTACTAACTTATAATCTTGTGTTTGCCAACCAATTAAAGATATAAAACCATCTGCTACAATATTCATCTCTTTTGGTATAGTTTTATTATCAATATTAAATACCTTAGTTGCAACTGCACAAACTTCCATTCTAACACCTAAATTACTTAATGTTCTAATTGAATCTTGAATTGATTGTAAATACTCATCATATTCCATTTCAAAATCTTCATCTTGTTTTGTACTAAGAAATTTAACAGTTTTTCCAATAAAAACTAAAACCATATCAGACTTAACATCTTGTTTTAAAAGTCCCTTATGAGTATCGGTTATTATATTCATATAAAAAGCTGTTTTTTTAACATCCGTAAAATCTATTAAAAATACACTTTTAGCTTTCTTAATACCGTTTAAGGCAACTTTATCATTTATCTCTTGTGCATTTATATTTGTAGTAAAAAACAATGTTACGAATAATGATGCAATAAATAGACTTATTTTTCTCATTTTGATCCTTTTATTATAAGTTATTATTATAACATAATTATAAGTTTACCACCAAGTTACAAAAAATCTTTCAATAACTGTTTTGTTATCTTGTATTTTTTTAGACCATACGAGAGGAGAAGCAGTTATTTTTATAAAAAAATCTAAATCTTCAATAGCCTTTTCATAACTTTCCCATGTTTTATTTGATTTAGGATCACTTAACCAATCAAATCTATGTGGAACAAAAAACTGCATTTCCTTAAAAGAAATGTCTTCTTTAAACTCTTTAAAACTTAAATAATATCCGTGAATACAATCATTGTTTATTAAGTCAAAATCTTTTTCTTTTAGATGTCTTGGAAGAAAAACGTTTCCTTTAAAAAGTATTTTTTGTTCGATATTATCTAAATCAACACCTTCTAAATATGTTTTTGTGTCTTTATTAAAAAGTAAAGGAAACTGTTTGTTTTTAAGTTTTTCTAGTTTTAAAAGTAAGGTATCACTTCTATTTGGTCCTATATATCTATCTATCTCATTTTTAAAGCTATCATCATAAACATAAAATTTATACTGCATTTCAACATGAATATACTTATCTCTTTTTTTATCAAAAAGAATAAAATCTATTTCGCCTAAGGTTTCTTTATTATGAATAATTTGTTTATTTTTTATGATTTTTTCATATCTAGAAGAGTTATCAATAATAGCTTCAAAGAAATACTCTACCCTCTTTCCCAAAGGAAGTTGTTGTAGAATTTCAATATTACTTATATCAAAATTCTCAATATCAATATCCTCAATATCAAATAACTCTAAACCATAAAAAGTATTGTTAAATAAAGAAGGAGTATTGTAAAACCCTTTAAATTGTTCTTTCAAAACTATAAAACTACATACTTACAATTATAAAAGTCATCCATTAATATTTCAATTGCAGTTTTATCTAGAGCATCTTTATTTGCTACTATATATCTAAATTCTACATTTTTAATTTCTAATTGATTTTCTTTTACATATTTACTTGCTGTTTTATAAAATGCTTTTATATCTACATTTTTAATTGATTTTTTATCAATTGAATTATTGTATTTAACTAAAAATATTTTATCTTCTTTACTACAAATTAAATCAATACCATCTACATTTTCTAAACTTTCAACTTTATAACCTATCTCTTCATATTTTTTTATTGTACGAACTTCTAAAGTTAAACCATTTTTTTCATTTTCTTCATCTTTAATCTTTTTATTTTTTTTATCTTTGTGATCGATATATTTTTTAAAAAGTACAATCAGAATAATTATTGGAAGTATATGCCATAATTGGTACAATGCATTTATTGCAATATCACTTAAACTACCCATTATTGTTTTTCATTTGATTCATTTGTTAAAGCCCTATTTTCTATTTGTTTTTAATTATATTATAATTTAGATTTTAAAGATATTTGTAGATTATTTTCATTTACTTTCATTTACTTTATATTTATAAATGATTTATATCATTTATGTATCATTTTACATAACAAAATGACGGAGAATCATATATGAATAAAGCAATAGAATACTTTTTAAAGAACTCACGTCTTAACTATACCCTTTTACTTTTTATTTTAATTATGGGTATTTTTTCTTATATAAAAATACCAAAAGAGATGTTTCCTACTGTTTCATTAGATAGTATTCAAGTAAATGGAAGTTATAGTGGGGCTAGTGCTGACAATCTAAATAACTTTGCCGTAATAGAAATAGAAAATCAAATAGATACCATTTCAGGCATTGAAGAGATTAAATCAACTATACGAAATGGAAGTTTTAATATAGAAATTGAACTTCAAGATGGAGTGGATAAACAAGATGTTAAAGATGATATAAGTGATGCAGTTAGTGCTGCTAAAAAATATCTCCCAAGTGATATGACGGAACCTACTGTATCAAGTGTTGAACGACAAAAATCACTTTTAAATGTATCTATATCTTCACAAAATAGAACTAAAGCCCAAATATTAGATTTAGCAGATACTATCAAGGCAAAATTATATCAAGTGCCTAGTATTAGTGAGATTGAAATCTTTGGAGATAGTGATTTACAAATAGATCTTTACTTAGACCATAAAAAAATAAATATGTATGGTTTAGAAAGTAATTTAGTTATATCAGCACTTCAAAATTTTTCTTATATATATCCAGTTGGTCAAATAGAACAAGTAGGAAACCATATATATCTAACTGCAAATAATAATAAATTTGATAAAAATTTATGGGAAAATACAATTATTAAAGTAAATGATAAAAAAGTTTATTTAAAAGATATTGCTGATATTTTAATTGATTATCCAACAGATGAAACAATCTCAAGATTAAATGGAAAAACAACAGTATCACTTAATGTATATAAAAATGATGAAGGTGATTCAATTGCTGTTGCAAATAAAATTCAAGATATCTTAGAAGAGTATGAAAAAACAAGCAATGATTTAACTATAAGTGTTACGAGAGACTCTTCAGGTCCTGTTGGTGATAGAATAAAAACCATAATATCAAATATCACTTTAGGACTTATTTTAGTTGGACTTACTATGCATATTCTTATTTCATCAAGATTATCTTTAATAATAGTAATGGGAATACCATTTTCTTTTATTTTAGGTCTTCTAATTATTGAAAGCTTGGGATATAGTTTAAATATGATTTCGCTTATGGCAATTTTAATGTCATTAGGAATTGTGGTTGATGATGCAATTATTGTAAGTGAAAATATACAAAGGCATTTAGATGAAGGTGCAGAATTAAATGAGGCTGTTTTAAATGGTGCAAAAGAGATGATTGCTCCTGTTTTAATTGCAGCATTTACTACAATTTTCGCATTTTTACCAATGCTATTAATAAGTGGAGAGTTTGGTATTTTGATGATGCTTATACCAATAGTTATCTCTGTTCTTATTTTTGCATCACTTATTGAATCATTTATATTTTTGCCTCTTCACGCAAAACATATTTTAAAAAGAAAAGATAAAATGCTTGATTGGACAAAGGCGTATAATTTTTATGAAAACATCTTACATAAAGTCATACACTATAAAAAAACTTTCTTAATCATGTTTTTTATTACTGTTCCTTTAATCACTTATCTTTTAATAAGCCAAAGTAGATTTCAAATGATGCCTGATATGGTTTCTAGAAATGTAACATTATCTTTTAAACTTGATGAATCAAAATCTTTAGAAGAAACAGATGTTATTACAAAGAAATATGAAGAAATTCTTTTAAAAAATGCAAAAGAACTTTTTATAAAAAACATAGATGCAACTATTGGAAGATTTACAAATATTGCAAGTTCTAGTGAAACAATAGAAAATGGTTTTACAATAGCTTTAGAACTAGAGGATACAAAGGAAGATGATTTTTTAAATAAATATGTTAATCCTGTGTTAAATCTTAGCTTCGATTTTGAACAGAAAAGTAAAGTAAGAACAACAGATACAAATGAAGCAATGCAACAAATAAGAGAACTAGTAACTCCTTTAACAAAAGAGGATAAAGTTGTAGAATTTAACGTAGTAACAAGCAGAATTGGAATAGTAAGAACTGATGTTGAATTAAAACTAAGTAGTGATGATAAAACAGCTCTTTTAGCAGGTATAAAAACACTTAAAACTGCAATTAGTAAAATTGAAGGAACAAAAGATATTGCAGATAATACACAGTTGGGTGATTGGGAGTATAAATTCTCTTTAAATAATTATGCAATGAATTTAGGATTAACAGATAAAGAAATAGCCTCACAACTTACAAACTATTTTATGGAAAAAGACCAAGGCGATACTTTTAATAAAGATGGTGTAATCAATATTATGACGGAATCAGTTTATAAAGATAGTATTGATGAACTAAAGCACTTTTTAATAGCAATAGATAATAAAAAGATTGAACTTAAAGAACTTGTTGATTTTAAAATTGAGAGAAATTTCGAAAAAATAGAGAAAGAAGATGGCCTAATTCAAAAAACTGTATTTGCAAATGTAGATACAAAAATCACAAGTGCAAATGAAGTTATAAAAAAACTTAATTCAACTATTAAAAATATAGAGAAAACAGGTGTAAATATAGGCTTTGGAGGTGAACGTGAAAAAAGTTCACAAATGGCAAGTGATATGATAAAAGCTTTTATGGTTGGATTATTTTTAATATTTTTAACATTACTTATTAATTTTCCATCTTTTAAAAGTGCATTTATTATTTTATCTGTTATTCCATT
>MDTG01434675.1_pt1 | contig 30325 bp, 13 predicted proteins | sample 811421 | NCBI WGS metagenome assembly MDTG01 (sample SAMN05326645, study PRJNA326480) | marine metagenome | isolation source: seawater | place: Pacific Ocean: South East | collected 2011 | reverse complement strand
TCCCAAGACTACAGCAGCATGGTTAACTTTGCTCGTTGTAAGTGTCTTGGGGCAAATGTCTTAAGAGGACCAGACCAGATTCCTTGGGATGGTAAACTTAAGTACGACTATCAGTTATGGATCGATAGTGACATTGTATTCAATACTGAGAAGTTCCTTCAACTCGTTCTCATGGATCAGGATATCGCAGCAGGATGGTACATGACCGAAGATGGTCAGACTACCTCTGTAGCACACTGGTTGGATGAGGATAACTTCCGTAACAATGGTGGAGTTATGAATCATGAGACTGGAGAAACTATGTCTAAGAGACGCAAACCTTTTACTGTAGACTATACAGGATTTGGTTGGGTACTCATCAAGAATGGTGTATGGGAACATGATGAGATGAAGTATCCTTGGTTCGCACCTAAGATGCAAGTCTTTGAGTCAGGAGAGGTTCAAGATATGTGTGGAGAAGATGTATCATTCTGTCTCGATGCTTTAGAAGCAGGATTCGAGATTTGGTGTGACCCTCGTATTAGAGTAGGGCATGAGAAGCAACGAGTTATATAAGATTACTATCAAGGACGGAGAGGTCTACACAGATCTCTCTGAAGAGGATTTTATGGATAAAATGGTGGAACTATCTCAATGTTATTATGAGGTAGGTTATCCACACCCCGATTCTATTTCACACGAAACTTATGGCAACAATGTACACGAGTCCAACAGGGATTCATATTCAAACTCATCAGAAGAAAACCAGACAGGGTAATTCTAAGAATACAAAATATTCCCCTACCGCCCGAAACTCGGCTCGTAAAGCTTATAGAGGGCAGGGTAAATGAATGTAGTAGAAGCATGGAATGAAATTTCATGGGCAGAAGCAATTCCATTTCTGTTAGTATTAGCAGGAGTGTATTGGGTGAAGGTAAAGATTGATACTAGAGCAGGTATCGGAAAAAAGAAGTTAAGACAGTTGAAAAGTGTTATTAAAGATGCTATACTAGAGACACAGATAAAAACAGGAAAACCATGACTAAAGATGATTTAACTCGAATTGCTAATTCTCTTGAAAGAATTGCAAACTCTTTAGAGCATCTACATATTGAATCTATTGATCATGCTCACATAGATGAGATAGATCATAACCATGTTGAAGGTGATGTAAACACTCACTCTAAAACTTGGTAACTAAATAACACACATCCACTTTTTTAGTTATGTCAAAACAACAAACAGTCAAGTATTCCATTCGTCAAGATGGTGTAGTATCGGTAGAGACATCTGGTGTAACTGGTAGTCAATGTTTAGAGATAACTAAAGGAGTAGAAGAACAACTAGGAACAGTATTAAGTAAGGAGTTTACTCCTGCATTCTATGAGACCGAACCTGTTGAGGATTATGTTCACGATTCAGAAGGTTGCTAATGTCACACTTCAGTACGATAAAGACTAAGATAACTAAAAAAACCGCTTTGCTCGAAGCACTAGAGATCCTTCAGTACGATGTACAGGAGGATCAACTATTAATTAACCCTATAGATCATAACCATGAAAAGGTAAAGGTTGATCTAGCAATAGGTAATGATATAGGATTCCGTTGGAATGGTACAGAGTATGAATTAGTAGCAGATATACAAACTTGGAAGAGTCCTGTACCACCAAAAAGATTTATTGAGAAGGTGACTCAACAATATGCCAGAATGACTGTACATAATACTATGAAGGAAGAAGGATGGCAAGTAGCAGAGGAGTGGGAGATGGATGATAATAGTATTGAATTAACTGTCACTAGATGGAATTGAGAAAATAGCGTATAAATAAACCTGATACCTGTTATTAATACTGGTGACGACCTTAAAATCTCGCTCATATAAGGATATAGATCTTTCATTTGTACCAAATCCTGTTACAGGAGACCTAAATGTACTAAAAAATGAGAGAGCAATTGTTCGTAGTGTGCGTAATTTGGTACAGACTGGTCTAAAAGAAAGATTTTATTCCGATTTGGGGTCAGATGTCACCAATAGTCTATTTGGTTTTGTTGATGTTGCAACTGGTAGTATAATTGCAACTCAAATTATTGATATTTTAAAGGTTTTTGAACCTAGAGTGACTAATGTTAAGGTGCAAGCGGTTCCCAGACCCGATGAAAATGCATTTGAGATCAAAATTGCCTTTGATATTGTAGGTGAAGAGATACCAATAACAGAATTTTCCTTCTTATTAGAAGCAACCAGGTAAAAACATGGCAGTAACGAAGTTTACAAACTTAGATTTTGATCAAATTAAGTCTCAAATAAGAGATTATCTTCGTGCGAACTCAAATTTTACTGATTTTGACTATGAAGGGTCAAACATGTCGGTATTGATCGACATTTTAGCGTACAATACTTATATTACAGCGTTCAATAGCAACATGGTGGTCAATGAATCCTTCTTGGATTCAGCAACACTGAGAGAAAATGTTGTTTCATTGGCAAGAAACATAGGATATGTCCCTAGATCACGCAAATCGTCTAAGGCAATCATAAATTTTGATTTTAAATTTAACGGAAATAGTAATACTGTCACTTTGAAGAAGGGTTTGGTATGTGTTGGTGCTCAGGATAATACATCTTTTACATTTTCTATTCCAGATGATGTATCAGTAACTGCTCCTATTGATTCTAGTAGCACTACTACGATAAATCCTCCTAGAACTGCTACATTTAATAATCTAAATGTTTTTCAGGGAACATTATTAAAGAAAACTTTCAATGTAGATGGAACAAAAGATCAAAGATTCATCTTACAGAACTCATTTGTTGATACAGATAGTATTAGAGTCTTTGTTACTAAGTCAGGAGCGAGTGCTGGACTAGAATATTCACTTTTAGACAACATTACAGGCATTAACGAGAAGTCTAACATATTCCTGATCCAAGAAGTTAAGGATGAGCAATATGAATTGATGTTTGGTGATGGTTTATTTGGTAAAAAACTTGATAGTGGTGATGTTATTGAAGTAACTTACATTATCACTGAAGGAAAAGAAGGTAATGATGGAAAATTCTTTGCCTATAGTGGTAATGCTGTAGATGATGCTGGTAATTCTATAGATTCTTCTACAACTGTTGTAGTATCTACTGTTCAATCCGCTAAAGGAGGCGGTGAGATCGAAGATGTAGAGTCTATTAAGTACATTGCACCTAGAATCTATTCATCGCAGTACAGGGCGGTTACAACAAAGGATTATGAAGCAATTATACAGAGTATATTTCCTGATGCGGAGTCTGTTTCTGTTATTGGTGGTGAAGAATTGGATCCACCTGAATTTGGAACGGTAGTATTGAGTATCAAACCTCGAAATGCTACATATTTGTCTGACTTTAGTAAGTCTTTGATATTAGAACGATTAAAAAGTTATGCAATTGCTGGAATAAACCAAAGAATTGTTGATCTTAAGATTCTTTATGTTGAATTGAATGTCAATGCATATTATAACCCAAATGTTTACAGTGATACTGAAGGATTAAAGGCACAAGTTACCAGTTCTATCACTTCATATGGAACTGACACTAATTTAAACGCATTTGGTGGTAGATTTAAATATTCTGAAGCACAATCTATCATTGATAACGCAAATTCTGCAATTACATCTAATATTACTAAATTAACGATTAGGAGAGATCTAAAACCAATACTAAATGCCTATGCTCAGTATGAATTATGCTATGGAAATGAATTTCATGTTGATCCTAGGGGTAAAAACATAAAAAGTACAGGATTTAAGGTTGAGGGTAATAACGATACGCTTTATTTCTCCGATATTCCTAATGAAGACCTAAAAACTGGTAATCTTGCGGTAGTTCAACTATCAGATATCGAACAATCTCTAACAACGGTTGTTGTTCCTAATGCTGGTACTGTAAATTACATAACAGGTGAAATTATTATCAATACAATCAAGATTACGGAGTCTTCTCTTGCATCTGGATTGATTGAAATACAAGTTTATCCAGAATCTAATGATATTATTGGATTGAAGGATTTATACCTTCAATTAGACATGTCAAATACTAAGATAAATATCGTGAGAGACACCATTTCTTCTGGACAACAAATATCTGGAATTGGATACAAGGTAACCTCTAGTTACTCTAACGGAACCATCACTAGGCAGAAATAAAGAATGATAGAAACCTATAGTCCCCTATCTTCGAGAGTCAAGACTCATCAGGTAGTTGCGGATACAGTTCCAGAATTTGCATTAACAGAAAATCCTCTGTTAGAAGATTTTCTTGAGCAATATTACATATCTCAAGAGTTTCAGGGTGGTGTTGTAGATATAGCAGAGAATATTGACAAATATATTCGTATTGATAACTTAACTAAAGATGTTATACATGGTGAGGTTGCTTTATCATCTAGTATTAGTGCAACAGAGACTGAAATAGGTATTGGAACATTTAGTACCAAAGGATTTCCTAAGCAATGGGGTCTACTGAAGGTTGATGATGAAATTATTACATATACTGGTCTTACTACAAACTCCTTCACTGGTTGTGTTAGGGGTTTTAGTGGTATTACTACATACCGCAAGGTAAATGATCCTAGTAATCTTGAATGGTCTCAATCAGTCGCTGGAGAGCATACAGAGTCCTCTAAGGTACAAAATTTAAGTGCATTATTTCTAACAGAGATATACACTAACTTAAAATCAATGTATACACCTGGTTTAGAAGGTGTACCATTAAGTCCTGAGTTAGATGTTGTTAATTTTGTCAAAGAAGCAAGAAGTTTATACGAATCTAAGGGTACAGACGAATCTTTCAAGATTTTATTCAAAGCATTATTTGGTATTGAACCAAAAATCAATGATCTTGAAAAATACCTCATAAAACCCTCCTATGCAAACTATCTAAGAAGAGAATCTTTTGCTGTTGAGTTGGTATCAGGTGATCCAGAGAAATTAATTGGTCAAACTCTATTTCAAGACAATGAAATCAATAATCCTAATATAAATGCTGCTAGTGGACCTATTTCAGAGGTTGTACAGATTAGAGACAACTATTATCGTCTTTCTGTGTTCATTGGTTATGATGAAAGAGCCTTAATTCAAGGAACATTCATTGTTCCAGGTAGAACACAGGTTATTGGTCAAGTTGGACTAGGTGCAACTGTATTAACAGTTGATTCCACAATTGGTTTTGGTCAAACTGGTAGTTTTGAAGTTGGTCAAGCAACAGATGGTTATTATCAAACATTAGATTACACTGAGAAGACTGTAAACCAGTTTATTGGTGTTACAACCACTAGTATTGACATTCCTTCGACCACTAACATCTTTACCCCAACTGTAGTTTATGGGTTTGAAGAGAATGACCTAACTAAAAGGGTCAACATGAGAATTACTGCTGTTTTAAGAGAATTTGACAGCAATCAAGATCTATTTGGTCTAAATCCTGAATCTAGAATCAAAGTTAAAAATTTAGGACGCTTTATTACCAATCCTAGACTAACAAAAACTTATGAGCAGGTATTCTTCAATTCTTGGGTTTATAACACTAGTGCTAGGTATGAAATATCAGATTTAAGTGGATCTACCTTTACTTTGACTGGTATCATCTATAATTCTAGTTTAAAGATTGGTGATTCGATTGAATTGCTTGTTAGAAATACAGAAACTGTTCAAGCATCCAATTTAACCGTATCTTCTGTAAATATTACAAATAATTCTATAAATGTCTCTGGAATCTTCACTACAGTAGAAGGATTATCTTACGATGTTAGAAGAGTACAAAATAAAGCAACTAGTAGTATAGTTCCCATCATTGGTGGTCAAAATCAAATCTTAACTGATATTGGTAACACATATGTTGTAGATAAGAACAAAACCGAGAGTACAAAGGCAGAAGCATATGTCGCTGCAAACTCTTTACCATCGTATCAAATTGATAGTGATAAAATTCATTCTATATTAGTAGATCCTACAGTATCGGGTGGTAACTTCCAAGGATATAACACATTAACTGATAAATTTACAATTATATCATTTACTAATCCTGTACCATTTAGAACTGGTGATGAAATTGTATACATTCCTAAAACTGGTTCTGATCCTATTGCTGGATTAGAAAGAAACTCTTATTTTGTTGAAGTATTAAATCCTTCTAACCAAATTAAGTTATACCAATCTAGATCGTTTATTCCATCTGGTATTGCTCAAGAATTTGTTGCTCCTAAAACTAGTGGTATACATGATTTTGTTTCCATAGAACAAGCAAGAAGATCTATATTTCCAGGTAGAAAACTTAAGCAATATGTTCTAGAGCAAGATCTTACTGTAGGTAGAGAACAAAGAACAACATCAGATAGGACACTTTCAGGTAATACTGGAATGTTGATCAATGGTGTTGAGATTCGTAATTATAAATCAGACAAATCAATCTATTTTGGACCTCTAAAAGCATTAGATGTAGTTAACTCAGGTACTGACTATGATGTATTAAATCCTCCTTTACTAACTATCGAGGATAATACTACTGGAGTCAATACTGCTTTTGCTAGAATTTCTATTGCTGGTACAATAACTGGTGTTCAAATCGATCCAGTAGAATTTGAAATTAAGAAAGTAGTCTCAGTTGATATTCATGGTGGTAATGGTAAAGGTGCTAAAGCACAAGCAGTTACTGAATTAAGTTATAGAACATTTGAATTTAATGCAAAGTCTTTCTATGATGGTGGTACGATTGATCCTGTAGATAATAGATTTATTCTAGGCAAAAATCATTTTTATCAAACTGGCGATAGAGTAATCTACAATACCAATAATAATAATCCTGTTGGTTTGGCAACTACTGCTACTGTTGGAATTGATACTTGTTTGGTAGAAAATCAGTCATATTACATTGGTATCACTAGTTCTACTATATTCCAACTATACAGATCTAAAGCAGACTCTGTTGCTGGAGTAAATACTGTTGGGTTTAACACAGATGCTGTTAACCTAAATTTTGGAATTCACGCTTTTAGAGATTTTGAAACAAAGAGAAGAATTTCTCGTGTTACTATTCTCGATGGTGGAGAAGGATATGCTAATAGGAAGATATCAGTCTTACCTGCAGGTATTAGTACAGCACGAGATTTTATCAAGTTTGATAATCACGGATTCAAAGACGGAGAAGTAGTTCATTACGGAATTTCTTCTACTGGAGGAACCGTTATTAGTGGATTGTCAACTACCGCACAATATCAGGTATTAACTATTGATACTGATAAATTTAGACTGTGTGAGTCAGGTGTCGCTACTGCTAGAATTCCAAATACTGCAAATTACTCCAATAAAGAGTATGTAAGATTTGGTGATTCAGGATCTGATTATCAGGACTTCTTCTATCCTCCTGTAACAGTTGATCTTAATGTTATTACTAATTTAGACTCTGAATTAACATTAAATGCAACACCATTAGTCCGTGGTAGTATTACAGACACTATCATGTTTGATAGAGGTCTAAATTATGGTTCAGATATAATTAATTTTGAAAAAGCACCTTCAGTTTCTATTAGATCTGGAAGATTTGGTCAGATAGGTTTAACTATAATAAATGGTAGAATTTTAGACGCATTTGTACAAAGTGGTGGTGTAGATTACGATGGACCTCCAGATATATCTGTAGTCGGAGCAGGAACTGCATTTGGTGCTGAACTTCGTGCTGTTATGGACGGAAATTCTATTGGTAGTGTGATTGTATTGTCTGCAGGTATTGGTTATACTTCAGGAGGTACTGTTGTTAGTATTAAATCACCTGGCGATGCTGCTACATTTTCTACAAGAGTTAGAAGACTATCTACTAACCAGTATGCCACCTCAGGAACTACAAATGGTGAATATCTAGGTCCAGTAGAAGATGGTTTAGCAGTTGAGTCAATAGGATATGGTAAAACTATTAGAGAATCATTTAATGACAATGGTGGTGGTCATTCTCCTATCATTGGATGGGCATATGATGGTATACCTATTTACGGACCATATGGTTTTGATGATATTGATGATATTCAGTCTTCATCAAGAAGATTGCTCACATCTTATAAGTTAGATTCAACTAGAATTTATAATAGACCTTCTACAGCAGATTGGCCTGCAGGATCATTTATTGAAGACTATTACTATGATACCTCTGGTGATCTAGATGAACATAATGGTAGGTTTGCTAAAACACCTGATTTTCCCGATGGAATATATGCATATTATGCTTCTGTAGATGTAAATAATGATCCACAGTATCCATACTACATTGGTGATACATTTAGAGGAAGTCCTATCAAAATTAATACTGTTGCTGGTGAAAAAATCAAGCAAACAACATTTGATTTTGAAAATTCAAAATTAGTAAGAAATACATTCCCATACAAGATGTTTGGTGAGGGTGCTAGTTATGATTTTGTATATCAACCATATAAATTTGTTTCTCAAGTTGCAAGACCTGATAAACTTCAAACTGGTCCTATAACAGGTATAAGAATAGCATCAGTAGGTACAGGTTATACTGTTGGATCAAATATTGTCTTCGACAATACCGATACTGGTGGCACAGGTGCAAATGCATATGTTGAAAAGATACTTGGAAAAAATATTAATAAAATTACTACAGAATTTTTAAACTATGAAAATACTATATTTAAATGGAAAGCAGATAGGGTAACTGGATATATTCAACCATCTCATAATCTTAAGTTAAAAGATAATATTGTTATTGCTGGTTTATCAACTGCAATTGACAAATTAAATGGTGGGCATACAATTAATCAAATTGAGTTTACTACAAAACTTTTAGATGATGGATTTGTTGGAGTTGTAACTGATATTAGAGTACAATCTATTCCAGAGTCAATATCTATAGGTTCTACTATTGGATTTGGTACAACTGCTGGTATTGGATCAGAAACTGCTAAAGTTCTTAATGTATATCATGATGATGGCGTATTAAGAGTTCGTAGATCAGTTGGAGTTGCAACTACAGGTCAATTGGGTATTGGAGTATCCTTTGTTCCTGATCAGTACGAAGTTTTAGTTAGAACTGATTATTTTGAGTCTGATCCCGATGAAACGGTATTTTTCAATCCATCAGAATCAGTGGGATTTGGTACAACTGTAGGACAGACTATAACAAGAGAATACCAATATCTTGGAGTTACTGCTGATAGATCTATTCTTACTCAAACTATATTCTTGAAGGATCATGGTTTTAAAACTAATGATACACTTGAGTTTAGTATTCCTTCAGGTGGAACTAATATATCCGTTGCCACATCAGCAATATATGCAGGAACCTTTACTTTACCATCTACTGTCTATGCTGTAAGGAAAACTGATGATACCATTGGACTAAAGACCACTAAATCATCAAATGAATTACATTTCATCAGTGGTGGTAGTAATGCGTATGATTATCAACTAGAAAAACAATATACACAAGTTACAGGTAAAACACAAAGAATTACTGGAACTATTCAGACATCAGAGAGTCATGAATTAGAAGATGATGATAAAATTGATCTAATTGTAAAATCTGGTCTAACAACTGGTATTGGAACAACTTCTTCTGTTGCATTGAAGATACTTGATGACTATTTGATTGTCAATCCATTAAATGTTTCTGCATCTGGTATTAACACTAGTACCAATAGAATTACTTCAGCAAATCATGGATTGATTACTGGTGATAGAGTTTACTACTATGGAAGTAATTTACCAGGCGGAGTAGAACAAAGAGAATACTATGTAATCAAAATTGACGATGATACATTACAAATAGCAGATACATTAAAACAGGCAATTGCTAAAAAACCAGAAGTTGTTGATTTTACAAGCACTGGTAGTGGTGGTTGGAGTATTAACCCAATTAACCCTCAAATAAGACCATTTAAGAATAATACTGTTAATTTTGATTTGAGTCATCCATCCATGAGTGGATACGATTTGAAGTTTTTCTATGATACTAATTTCTTCAATGAATTTGTTGGATCTGGTACAAGTCTTGGATTTGAAGTTGTTGGAGTCACTACTTTGGCAACTGTTGGTATTGCATCAACTGCAATTGACTCTGATGGTCATCCAACAGTAAAATTAAAGTATTCTGATAATATTAAGACTCTATATTACAATGTCTTTGGTCCTAGTGGATTATCTACTGCAGATAGAACAGTTGTCAATGGAAGCGAAATCAAATATGTCAATAGTAACTATAGTGGGAATCATAGTGTTATTTCAATAGGAAATACTGAATTTACCTTTAATCTAAAATCTGCACCAGAAAGTTTACAATATAAAAATTCTGATTGTGAAATATTAAAATATGAAACACAATCAACCAATGCAACTGGTGGTATCTCTATTGTTAACTTAGTTAGTGGTGGTTTTGAGTATTCTAATTTACCTGGTATTTCTAGTATCAGTGGTAATGGTATTAACGCAACATTAATACCAGAATCAACAATTATTAATAAATTGCAAGAAATGCGTGTTCCTGAAGATGTCTATGGATATCCTTCAGATAATACCCTTAAACCTGATGCATTTATTCCTAGAATAATTGATATTGATGATTATGCAACCATTGGTCAAGTTAATGTTCTCTTTGGTGGTAAATTCTATGTTAATGCTCCATCTCTAGCATTATACGATAAAGCAACTGGTGAGATCTTAGATAATGGTCTTATAACTTGTGAGTTAAGTGATTCTGCTGTTGTAAGTGCAAAAGTTTCCGTATCGCCTGTTGGATTGTCAAATAATGATTTTGGTATTGCACCAATAAGAAATAGTAATGGTATTAGTATTATGAGTCTACAGACCGATGTAGGTGTGTTAACTTGTAAGATTAGTACTCCTGTTTTGGGATATGATGAAGAACCATTCGCTATTGGGGATGCAGTATTAGTTGAAGGTATAAGTTTTGATCTTGGATCTGGTGATGGATATAATTCGGGTGATTACAAATTTGAACCATTTATAGTAACAGATTATAACGATGCAGTTAACCCAAGGACGGTAACCTTTGATTTAAATGGAATTAGTACAAATCCAGGTACAGGTGCTACAGTATCATTTGGATTTGGTCAATTAGTTAAAAATGATTTTGTTGCTAGATTTGAAGCAATAAAAATTAATTCTACATTCATAACTAATGAACCTTTCAAGAAAAATGATAAGGCAGACGCTGATATACAATTAGACTTTATTGATGGTAACAGTGCAAGGATTGTTGTTAGTGGTGCTGAACCAATTGAAGTTACTGATGTATTGAGTGGTAAATTAAGTGGATCTCAAGCAAGAGTTGTTCAAATTACTGAATTTGATGGAAGTTTTAATCTATCTTCCTCTGTTAAGACTTTAGTTGGTTGGAGAGACAATATTGGTATTATTAACGATACTAATCAAGTATTGCCTGATAATGACTACTATCAGAACATGTCTTATGCTATTGAGAGTCCTAGGACATATGAAGACTTAATTAACTATGTTAATGACATAGTACACCCAACTGGACTTAAAAACTTTGCAAATACTGAGATTATAACAGAAGGTACACCTGGTGACTTTATACAACCTGCAGAAGATGCTGGTGGTCTAGTTCTTGACTTTATTGGAGATCCAATGAGATTGGATGCGATATATCCATATGACCTTGCTAGAGACTTTTTATCAGTTGGAAATATATCTAAATTTGTAGAATTAAGAAATACTAGATTATCTGACTTTATTTTAAACAAAACTAACCGTGTTTTAAATCTTGATGATATTAGTTCCCAATTTGTGTCTAATGAGTCTAATGATCTAAGTGACTTTAGAGTAGTCGCTCAATATCCTGCAGGAAGGTATTTCCAAAGATTCTTAACCCAAACTGTTTTCAAAGCGGAAGATCCTAGAAAAAATCATTATCAAATAAATGAATTTATTTCTATTACCCTAGATCAAGATACATTCTTGATGCAGAAGGCAGAACTTAAGAATTTTGATCAAGTTGGTTTAGGAACAGGATATGCTGAATTTGATACACAGTATGATGCTGCTGTTTCAAAAACAAGACTTATATTCAGACCTAATGAACCATTTGATACTGATTATGAGGTCAAGTCATTACAGGGCAATTTTGCCGATTCTGTGGGTGTTGGAACAACTGCGTTTGGACATATTAGATTAGATGGTGGTTTGGTTCAGGCAGGTGCTGCGTCTACACTTGGAATTAGTAGTACAACAAATATTATAGGTATAACAACTACAAGCATGAAAGCTGCTCTTGTGCAGTTCTTAGTGATTGATAATCCTGGTGCTGGTTCAACTGCTACAAAACAAGTTGATTATTTTGAATATGCAGTAATGCATGATGGAATTGATACTTATTTGACTGAGTTAGGAGCGTTCAATACTAAGCAAAATTTAAGTGGATTATCTGCTCCTGAGTTTATTGGTACATTTAGTTCTGAGATTGATAGTGGTGTTCTTAAACTTAACTTTGACAATGGTACTCAGAGACCTGTAAATATTAAATATAAGACTATTGCTGTTGATCCTTCTGCTGTTGGAGTAACTACAAATTATAGATTTAAGATTCCATTCACACCTGATGGGACTGAAAGAACAGCTAGATTGGAAGTTACCAGTCAAGCAAAAGCAGGTATATCAACAATCGTTGGTATAGCAAGTATTAGAGATTTAACTGTAAAATCAACAGTTCATGTTGCAATAGGTGAGACACAATCTATCCATCAGATATACTTACTATCCGATCCAGAAAAAAGTCAATCTTTCATATCAGAATATGCAATTGCTGCTATTGGTAGTACAACTGGAGTCGGTACATTTGGTTCTACCTACAGAACGGATGGTCACCTTAACCTAGAGTTCCACCCTTCTGTTTCTGGTATTGTTAGTATCACAGCGTATAATGAGATTCTTTATAAAGAGAGAGATCCTAATGGTACATTGGATGGTGTTGGAGAATTAAATTATGGTCAAGTATATGAATCTGTTTCACAAAACACATACTTAGGTATTAATAATAGAGATATCAAATCATTTGATCTTACATATAAAGGCGTACCAGTTTATGCTCGTGAGACAAATATTTCTGATCCTTCTCAGATCAACTACGGATTTGGTAGATTTGAGCAAGAACACTTCTTTATGAACTTTGAGCAATTAAGTTATAAGGCAGATTCTAACCTTATTGGTATTGCTGGAACTGGTCTTGTATACTATACAGGTCTTGGTACTGCTCGTCTTCCTGAAACAGTTTATTGTATCAAAGATAATAACAGACAGTTTAGACTAGCATTGTCAGAAAGTGATGCTAGAGCAGGATTTGGAGTAACCTTTGTTCCTGATTCTGGTGCAGGTAACCAGCATAGAATCTCTATGAGAAAGAGAGATTCTAAATCTATGTTATCTCTAAGTGGTCTTGTACAAAAACCAATATCATACACTTCAATAAAGTATGATCTTGATGTTCCTGTTGCTGGTTTTGTAACTGCATTTGTATTGAGTGGTATTTCATCTATTACATCTGGAGATCTTCTTAAGATTGAAGATGAATATTCTATAGTAAAAACTGTTGGATTTGGTACAACTACTATTGGTCCTGCTGTTGGTATTGGTACTTGGACACTCGTTGAAGTGGAAAGAGGAGCAGTTGGTACTGCTGCTACTCCACACGCTGCTGGAGAGACAGTAAGACTCTTTAGAGGATCATTCCAGATTCTAGACAGTCAGGTTCATTTTACTCAAGCACCTCTTGGTGGTGATACTGGTATTTTAAATCCTAATAATCTACCTTTTGCTAGAGCAACATTTGGTGGTAGAACATTCTTAAGAAATGACTATAGTAAGAACCAACTGTTTGATGATCTATCTGAAAGTTTTGATGGGTTAGAAACAACTTATCCACTTACCTCTATTGGTGCTGCCGTAACTGGTATTGGTACTACTGGTGGTAATGGTGTATTGTTCATCAACAATATCTTCCAAGCACCATTTAGTGAAAATAATGTTAATGCAAACTTTAAGATAATTGAAAATGCTGGAATTGCTAGTGTACAGTTTACTGGTATTAGTTCCTTTGGATTCACGGATCCAATTATAGACATAGGGGATATTAACGAAAATCAATTGCCTAGGGGTGGTATTATAATTTCTGTTGCATCTACGCCAGGTAGAGGATATGCTCCATTTGTAGGTGCGAAAGTAAGACCTGTTATAAATTCTGCAGGTAATATTATTGATATTGTAGGTGTCCCTACATCAGGACATAAAATTGGTATTAGCACTGCCACATACAATAATATTAATGGTATTATTGAAATAAGTACAGACTGTGATCATGGTTTCTTAATTGGTGATCCTGTCAAGTTAGAAGGACTTGAATTTGCATGTACTGGATATGGTAATACTCTTGGTATAACATCATTCGTATATGATCATATTAGTGGTATTGCTACAATCATAACAGATGCTGCACATGGATTTACTGATCCTAGTCAAGTTGCTATTACTACAGACGGTCTTACATTTACATGTGAGATGGATGGTCAATATACAAATCACACTTATCCAAGATCAGGTGATCCTGCGGATAATAAGTTCCTTGAGGTAAGGAATGTTACTACAGATACTTTTGATGTGTTTGTAGGTATCACAACAAATGTAGGATTTACTCCTACTAATGCAATCTATGATGCTAATGCTGGCATCATGACAATGACTATTCCTAATCATAATATTGTTGCTGGTACTAGCATCAAGATTAAAGATAATTCACTCTTCTTCAAGTGTGATATGGATGGTAATAGTCAGACTAAATCTTACCCTAGAATTACTGATCCTGTATTTGACACTGCAATATCTGTTGCTTCTACTACTGCTACTGGTATTGCTATAACTGTAGGAACATCTCCTATTGTTAATTACAGTATTACTACTGCAACTTATACACCTACTACTGGATTCCTTGATCTTAATATTGGTCAACATGGATTGGCAACTGGTACAAATATTAAACTGAAAGAAGGTGGTTTGATCTTTAGATGTAATACAGATAGTTACATATCAACTCACACCTATCCTAGAAATATTATTGATACGCAAACTGTCAATGGTGCAACTTATGATGCCAATGCAGGTATCATGACAGTAACAGTTATACCTGGCGGTAGATTACTTGATGATGGTGATTGGATCAAGTTTGATAATGATTCAATATCATTCAAGTGTGATATGGATGGAGGTACATCAACTAAGACATATCCAAGAGCATCTGATCCTGTCAGTGGTAAGTGGTTACCTATAACAGGCATTACAACAACTAGTTTCTCAGTTGATGTTGGTAAGTCTACTGCAGAACCATTTAGTATTTCTAGTGCTATCTACGATCCTACTGCTGGTATAGTAACTGCAACAATTGGTGATCATAACTTCATGACTGGAGTAAGTATAAGGTTATCTCCTGAATCATTTGCATTTAGATGTGGTCTTGATACTTATCAAAGTCTACATTACTATCCAAGATCAACTGACACTGTTGGTTATAATACTGCAGTTTCAATTGCTTCAACAACTGCTGATAGTATTTCATTCCAAGTTTTAGCATCACAACCTTCTACAAATATTTCTACACATCACTTTGTTCCAAATACAGGATTAACTGCTGAGACTGGTACACAGTATGATGGTACTGTAGGTATCATGACTGTTAAATCTAGTAATCACAATCTAAGTAATGGCGATTGGGTTAGATTTGAGACTGGTTCTGTTACATTTACTTGTGCTAAAGATGACTACTGCACAACACATGCATATCCTAGAGAGACTGATCCTTATAGTGGTAAGTGGACACAGGTATCACATGTTACTACAAATACATTCAGAGTAAATATTGGAGTATCTCCTGACAAATCAGATCATATATTCTCTTCTGGTATAGCAAGTGGTATTACAAGATCACAAATTGTTGGTGGTGGTCCTTACACTCATACCTTCCAAGCAGCAGGTGTTGGTAGTATGGATCAGAAGAGAGATCAGGCGTTTGATGCTCCTATTGGTATTCATTCTGTTGGATCAACTTCTCATACAGCAACTAATGCAGTGTATGATCCTAATGTAGGTATCATGACAGTTACTGTTGCTGGTCATGGATTTATGAATAGTGATAGAGTTAAGTTTGATACTGGAGCAATATCACTTAAGTGTAGTAGAGATGGATATAGAATTGCTCATGCATATCCTCGTGTATCAGATCCAGTTCATGCTAAGTGGGTATCTATTGCAAGCACTACTGTTGATACATTTGCAGTAGATGTTGGAAAGTCTGGACCGAATGATCAATACGAGCATATATTCTCTAGTGCTACTACTGGTGGTATTAAAAAGCAGACTGGATATGTTACTTTACAAGTTGGTGTTTCAACTGATACTAGTGAGCATCGTTATGATATTATGGCAGGACACGAAGCAAGTAACGCTGTTATAACTGGTGGTGGATACGCCCATAGTTTCCAAAGTGCTTTAACTGGAGCAGTTGTTCGTGGTGGTAATTATGCTCACACATTTGTCAGTGCTGCATCAAGTACAATTTACATTGATTCTTGGTCTGGTGCTGCTCTGACTCCAACAAACGCAGTGTACAATCCTACATCAGGAGTCTTACAAATTACTGCTGAGAATCATGGATTAGTAAATCCATCAAACTTTAAGTTAAGTGGAATTGGAGTAACTTGTGTGTATGGTGCTAAAACTTATCCTAGCGGTGTACAAGGTTATTTCTATACAGTTAGAAATGTTACTAACTCTACTAAGTTTACTACTAGTGTTGGTATATCGACTGTTGCACATCAATATGTAAGTGGTGGCGAAGTTAGAATTGGTATTACAACCAATATATTCCCAGACTACGATGAAGAATTAGATATTACAGGAATTGTTTCTACTAAGACATTTAGAGTCAATGCTGGAGTTAGTACTATACCTCACTACTATGTGACTGGTGGTACTGCTGCTCCTTGGTATAACCTAACATTTGGTTCTGGATATAATCAGTTAATGGGAGAATTAGAAGTATGTACACATGATTATGGTGGTATTGGAACTGACGCTTCAATAACTGCAACTATTGGTATTGGTGGAACATTAATTTACAATATTGGTTCTGGTGGAACAAATTATAGTGATACGGCATCTTTAGATGTTGCAGATCCTAATGGAAGCGATCTTAGTATTGTTGGAAAATATAGAGAAGGTATTGGTAGCACTACCCTTACTGGTGTTGGTGCTTCTATTACAGTAGATATTATTGGTGTATCAACTACCTATGTTGGTATGTCAACAAGTCCAGAATTCTCCTTGAATCAAGTTTACATCTGGAAGATGACTAAGTTTGGTTATGGATTTAAGAAAGGTGATAAGTTTGAGTTAGCAGGTCTATCTACAGATCCAAAGGCAGGAGATCTTTTTGAACCATTTGAAATTGAAGTTATTGATATCTTTAATGATGATATATCTGCGTGGCAGTTTGGTAATATTGATTACATTGATAATATCAAACCTTTCCAAGATGGAGATAGACTAAGATATCCTCTTTACTATCAAGATCAACTAGTTAGTTTTGAGATTGATAATAATGATCCTGATTCTAGAGAAATTGATCTAGCACCAGTTCTTATGATTTTTGTGAATGGTATCCTTCAAGAACCCAATGTACACTATACCTTCACTGGTGGTACATCGGTAAGTTTTGAGACTGCACCTACAGTTGAGGATGATGTCTTTATATTCTTCTACAGAGGAACAGTAGGTAATGATAGTATACTATTTGATGTAAATGAAGTTATTAAGATAGGTGACTCATTAGAATTATTCAAGAGTCAGGAACTTGAATTGAATAGAGTTGCTGTTGATGCATCCAACTTTGCACAACAAGAAGAAAGAATTGCTGTTAACATCACAAGTGCATCAGTTTTAGAAACTCCATTCTATCAAGGTTCAGGTGTTAACCCTGATAACTTTAAACCATTCAGATGGAATAAACAAAAAGAAGACAAAATATTTGGTGGTGCTCTAGTTTCTAAAGCAAGAGATACTTTAGAAGCACAGATTGTTCCTACTGCCAATGTTCTTTCTGGTTATGCTGCTACTGCAACAGAATTATTTGTTGATCATGTAGAAAGATTTAGAGACCTTGATGGTCAGTTAACTGGTGATTTTGGACTTTATGTCTTTGGTGTTGGTATTGGAACAACAGCAACAGCAGGTGTTAACTGGGAAGTTTGGAATGATATTGATTCATTGAACACAGATGTTCAAGGTTATACTGGTGTTGTTACTGGTATTACAACATCTGCTGGTATTGGTACTGATTTAGGTCTAGTATTCCAGTTAGATATGAATGCTTTGGTCAACTCTCAAAATGCAGCGTATGTTCAGCAGTTCCAAGAAGGATATCCATTTAAATTATATGGAACTGGTATCAATCCTGCTGCTGGTGTGATAACCAGTGTTGACTCTCATGATTCTGATTCAATTGGTATTAGTACCTTTGAACTTGACAATATATACTATGCACATGGATTGCATTGGGACGGAAGTGCTAGAACAGGTGTTATGACCTGTAATATTCACTCTGGTACTGATGTTACAGGATTAGTTGGTGTTGGATCAACTGCCTTCCCTGCTGCTAGATTTACATGGGGTCGCTTCTCTAGTGCTACTAGAAATGTAGGATACCCACTTGCCCTAACTGTTAAGGGAATAAATTATAACCCTGATTTAGATAACTATCCTGTTGTTAAGAGAACCAATGTTGGTCTTCGTAATACAGGAGCACTTGGAAAAACATTATAAATACCAAAATAGTAAGACCTTTAGAGAAAAATTGCAATGGCAGCAATTATAACCGACCAATTTAGAATTATAAATGCCAATAACTTCATGGAAGATGTTACGGCAGGTAATAATTCTTACTATGCATTTTTAAGTTTAGCAAACCCAACATATGCTGGATTTGGTCGGACTGACACATGGAATAGTACAACTTTACAACCACCATCACCTACGGATAGTATTCAATACAATAACCATGTGTATGATACTATGCTTTTTGGTCGTAAGGTTTTTCCTGGTGATGTTAGAAGATTAGTCAAAAAGATTACATGGACAAAGGGTACATCCTATGACATGTACCGACATGATTATAATACAAATAACAGATCGCTAGTTTCTAACTCTAGTAGACTTTATTCATCCAACTACTATGTGATGAATAGGGACTATAGAATCTATATTTGTATCAATAATGGATCTGCTGGTATATCAAGTCTTGCAAGTGCATCTCTTGATGAACCCACATTTACTGATCTAGAACCATCTGCTGCTGGTGTTAGTGGTGACGGTTATCTTTGGAAATATCTGTTTACAGTTCCTCCTGCGGATATCGTCAAATTTGACTCTACTGAATATATTGCTGTTCCTAATGAATGGGGATCATCAACTAATAATGATATTTCAGTTGTTAGAAATAATGGTGATTCGGATACTAACAACAATCAAATTAAGGTTGTATCAATTGATGAAAGTGGTAATGGATATAGTTTCTTATCTAGTCCCATCGAAGTTGATATTATTGGTGATGGTACTGGAGGAAAAGTTAGAGTCTTGACTAATACAAATGGTCAAGTCATTTCTGCTCAAGTAACTAATGGTGGTAAAGGTTATAGTTATGGAAGGGTTGACCTTTCTTCTATTAATGGTAGTGCTACAAAATTTTCTAGATTAACTCCTATTATTCCTCCTTCTAAGGGTCATGGATATGATCTTTATAAGGAATTGGGAACTGATAAAGTTCTCATTTATACTAGGTTTGATGCTTCATCATATGATTTTGCAAGTGACACTATATTTGCACAAGTTGGATTGATTAGAAATCCAACTGCTATCGGTGCTGCTGGCACAAACTTCTTACAAACTTCTGAATTCTCTGCTTTAAAAGCATTCAAGTTTACAGGAGATGTTTCACAGGTATTAGGAGTTGGCACAGCGATTACACAAAATATTTCTGGCGTTGGAACTGCTAGAGGTTATGTTGCATCATATGATATTGATACTAAGGTGATTAAATACTTCCAAGATCAAAGTTTGGTATTCAACCAATCTACCTTTGACAATACGGATAGTGTTGATGTTGCTGGTCAAGCACCAGTATTGGAATTCCAATCAACTGCTGACGCTGTTACTAGTACTTCATTCAGTGTCAATGTAGATCAATCATTTAGTGGTATATCTACAACAACACCTTCTGGTAAGGTTGTTGATCTCGGTGTGCAATTCACGAACGGTGTTGCAAATGCTGAGATAAATAAAAGAAGTGGAGAGATCATTTATCTTGATAATAGACCTGCTATTACAAGAAATGTTCGTCAAAAAGAAGACATCAAGATCGTATTAGAGTTCTAAAAAATGCCACAACAGACTAACCTGAATATAAGTCCTTATTACGACGACTTTGACAGAACCGACAATTACCATAGAGTTCTGTTTAAACCAGGATTTCCTGTTCAAGCTCGTGAACTTACGACTCTGCAGTCTATCATGCAGAATCAGGTTGAGCAGTTTGGTAGTCATATGTTTAAAGAGGGATCCGTTGTGGTTCCTGGTGGTGTTACCTATGATGGTCAATATTTTGCAGTAAAATTAGATCCTACTCATTTAGGAACAGATGTTGAAGTTTATATAAAACAAATCGTTGGTAAAAGGATTAAAGGAGAAACATCTCAGATTACAGCAAAGGTAGTTGACTATGTAACCTCTGCTGATTCTAATGAAGGAGTACCTACATTATTCATCAAGTATCAGCAATGTGGTCCTAGTGGAGATTTTTCATTCTTCCAAGACTCAGAACTTCTATTACTAGAAGAAGCAATAATATATGGTAATACAACTTTAAATGCAGGTTCTACATTTGCATCTACAATTGCATTAGACTCTTGTACTATTGGTTCATCAGCAAGTGTTTCTAGTGGTGTTTATTTTGTAAGGGGAGCATTTGTAAGGGTCAATCAACAAACAATTGTACTAGAACAATATTCTAATGGTCCTTTTTATAGGATTGGATTGCAGGTAGTAGAGAGTGCTGTTAACGCAAAAGATGATCCTGATCTATATGATAACGCTAAAGGATTTTCCAACTTTGCAGCACCAGGTGCTGATAGACTTAAAATAGAACTTAAGTTAACTAAGAAAAATTTATTTGATTTTAATGATACTGACTTCATTGAGATAATGAGGGTCAGAGCAGGTAAGGTAGAAACACAAACTAACAAAGATACAAACTATAATTTAATTAGAGATTACATTGCTAAAAGAACTTCTGATGAGTCAGGTGATTATACACTAAATCCATTCTTTATTGATGTTAAAAATAGTCTCAATGATAGACAAGGTAATGATGGAATCTACTATAATAATGAGGTAACTCAAGAAGGTAATACACCCAATGATGATCTTGCTTGTGTAAAAATATCTGCTGGTAAAGCATATGTTCAAGGTTACGAATGGAGCACAGCAGGACAAACTATTGATGTAGATAAACCAAGAACAACATCCGATTTTAATAGAGAAACATTTTCCTTTAGGATGGGAAATCAAATCAGAGTTAATAATGTTGCTGGTATTACTACATTTAGAAATAGTATTGATTTAGAAAGACAAGATGGAGCAAGTGGTTCAATAAAAATTGGAGAAGCAAAGGTATATAACTTTGGTTTAGTAGATGATAGTTACAAAAATGCATCTACTGATTTTGATCTATTCTTATTTGATGTTCAAACATATACTGTATTGGAGTTGAATGATAATGTAACATCCAATCAAGTAAATGTTTCTGCATTTATACAAGGTAATGAGAGTGGTGCTACAGCGTATGCTGTTAGTGGTGCAGGTAGTAGTTCAATAACAGTAACTCAAACATCTGGAAATTTCCAAGCAGGTGAGCAAATAATTGTTAATGGTAGAAAACAGAATCTTAGTAGAACTATTGAGAGAGTTCAATCTTATGATATTGATGATGTCTCTAAGGTTTCACAATCTGGAAATTCATTTACTGCAAATAAAAAATTAGTTGATAAAGTTCCTTTTGGATTTACTCCTACTGATTCAGTTAGAATTACTACTGGTGGTGTGGTAACTTGTCCTGGTAGAACTTTTGAAAGATTTAAACCTGGTGATATTATTAGGTATCAATTGCAAGGTTCTGCGTTAGTAAGACAGAATGTTGTATCTGTAGTTGCTACAGATGGTGCTAGTATGACCGTTGCAGCAATTAGTAGTGTTAGTAACCTATTTGATGGAGGACTGCCTGGTAGTACCTATGAAGGACAAATTAGGATAGGTGTTCAAGATCTAGGTTCTCAAGATAATACTGGTTTATTTTTACCCCTACCTAAGAAACATATTTCTGATCTTGATTTTACTGGATCTGAAATTCTTTTATCTGAGCAAGTAACTGGAGAATCTACTGATGCTAATGGTGTTCTTGTAGTACCTATTGCATCGGTAGGTATAGATGACTGTGCTTTTGTTGCCTTCGATCAAGAAAGATATCAAGTACAATATTCTAACAAAACTATTGCACAGATTGACTCATCTCAAGTAGTAGTTGCTTCTAATACTTTAACTATCAATGGTTTAATTTTTTCCCAAAGTAATGTTAAAGTTAATGTAACTGTTGCAAAGAGCAATATCAAGAACAAAGTTAAAAACTTCCAAAAAAGTGAAACTACTAATGTAACATATTCAAATAACGAAGGTTCTGGTACAACTGTTGGACAAACTTTAAATGATGGATTAACTAATAGTCAACTATATGGTACTAGAGTACAAGATCAGAAGATATGTCTAAATTATCCTGATGTTAATGAAGTAATTTCTATCTATGAATCATTAGATAGTAATGCTCCTGTTTTAGATAAGTTAGTATTTACTTCTACTGATAGTATATTCACAGAAGCACTTGTTGGTGAAGATATTATAGGTGCTAATACAAATGCTGTTGCAAGAGTTGTATCTATTGACTCTGGTAATAGTAGAATAGAAGTTGTATTTAAAACTGAAGATAAATTTAATCTATTAGAAACCTTAAACTTCCAAGAGTCAAATGCTGTTGGTACACTTCAAGCATTTGTACCTGGCAAGTATAAAGATCTTACAGATTTATATCTTTTAGACAAAGGACAAAAAGATCAATATTATGATTACTCTAGTATTGTTAGAGTCAATAATGGTTACATCCCATCTAAAAGATTATATGTTGTGTTTGATAGGTATGAAGTTCCATCTACAGATACTGGAGATTTCTTCACTGTCAGTAGTTATGATTCAGATAGGTTTAGTCATGATATTCCTAGAATTGGTAAAGGTCAAACAAGATCTAGTGATACTCTAGATTTTAGACCAAGAGTTCCTGTCTTTACTCCTGCTTCAGCATCGTTCTCTCCTTACTATCAAGGTAGTAGAGTATTTGCTGATGCTCCTAGAAGGATTGCAACTCCTAATGAATCATCAGAATTTGGATTCAAACATTACTTGGGTAGGATTGATAAATTAATATTAAAAACAAGCGGTGCTTTAATAGTAGAAAAAGGAACTCCTGCTTCTAATCCTAAACCACCAATAGATTGTCCTACAGGTATGACATTGGCAACTATTGTAATGCCAGCATATCTCTATGATATTGAAAATGTTAGAGTTTATTTGATTGATAATCGTAGATATACGATGCGTGATATTGGTAAGATTGAAGACAGAATAGAAAACTTAGAAAAGGTTACTTCACTATCTCTATTAGAACAAAAAGTTGCTACTTTACAAGTTAAAGATGCTGATGGACTTGATAGATTTAAGAGTGGTTTCTTTGCAGATTCATTCAAATCAACTATGTTCGTTGATGAATCTTCACCTATTGATATTGATAAGGAAAGAGGAGAATTAAGACCTCTTAGAGATTTACAATCTATTGATATGCAGTTGCTACCTGCAACTAATCTACCACCTGAACAGTTAGATTTATCGCAAAATTTTGATTTATTAGATTCTAATACTAGAAAGACTGGTAGAATGATCACCCTAAATTATGAGGATGATCTATTTGTTCAGCAGAACTTTGCTACAAGAGTTGAAAATCTAAACCCATTCTTTGTACATAAGTTTATCGGTGATCTAAGTCTTACACCTGTCAGTGATAACTGGATTCATACAGAAAGAACACAGAATCTCTTTACTCAAACTATTAGAAGAACTTCTTATGATACTAGATTATCATTAGCAAATGTTGATGGTGGAATTGGTGACGATGAAATGACACTAAGCACCAATGAATCATCTAGTGTTGAAAGAGATGATATTCGTTCTGAAAATACATTCATTGCAAGTGAAACATTTGATCCATTTATTAGATCTAGAAATATTCAATATGATTGTACTGGTCTAAGACCTTTTGCAAGATACTTTATATTCTTTGATGATATCAGCACTGTTGATGTAATTCCTAAAGTTATAGGAATAGAAGGTGTTACAGGATCTTTCACTGTTGGTGAAACAATTACAGCGTTAGTCAATGGAGAAACTTATAGATTTAGACTTTGTAGACCAGATCATAAAGAAGGACCATTTGCATCTCCAACAAGAACTTATGAAACCAATCCTTTGAACAGGGATGAAACATTACCTGATTCATATTCTCAAGGTTCTACTGCAATCAATATTGATATCGCTGCATTGACTAATGCTGCACAAGGAGACTTTTTTGGATATCTACCTGTAGGAACTATTATTGCTGGTGAGACTAGTGGTGCTCAAGCAACTATTTCAGATCTTGATTTGAGAACTGATGCTTGGGGAGATCTCTACGGAGCTGTATGGATCAGAAATCCTAATTCATCACCTATACCATTAGCAAGAGTTAGATCAGGTGAAAGAGAATTTAGAATTACATCCAGTAACACAAATTCAACTGGATTGAGAGGAAGTAGTTTAATATCAAATGCATCTGCAATATACACTGCTGTAGGAACTACAAGACTAATACAAACTGATGTTAGAGTTACAACTCTAGAGACTACGACAGTACAGCGTGATTATGGACTGACCTTCATTAACCGAAGACCACCCCCACCACCACCACCTCCTGCCCCTGTTATTATTGAAAATACTACAATAATTGATAATACTGTTACGGAGATTGTTGAGGTTGAGGTTGTAAATAATGTGCCCGTTCCCGTGCCCGTTATTGTTCCTGTTCCAAATCCTATTCCCGTACCAGTACCTGTACCAGTACCTGTTGAGAGAAGTCAGGATGATGATCCTCTTGCACAATCATTTGTTGTGGATGAGAATGGTGCTTATGTAACTGCTGTTGATGTTTTCTTTGCTACTAAAGATAACGATCCTACTCGTGCTCCCTTTGCTCAAATTAGAGCAATGGAACTTGGTATTCCTAAAGGAGAAATCCTTACACCTGATGCACATGTATCGATAGATCCTAGAAATATAGAAGTATCAACTGATGCATCTATACCGACTAGATTTACATTCCCTGCTCCAATTTGGTTGGAACCTGCTAAACCTTATGCTTTAGTTATTGGTGCTCCTGCAAATGGATATGAGATCTTTACTGCTGAAATGGGTCAAACTGCCATCAACGCACAATCTCTACCCAATGCTTCTGGAAGAGTGTACTCAAACCAATTCTTAGTTGGTTCACTTTACAAATCACAGAATGGTCGTGAATGGACACCATGTCAATTTGAAGACATGACATTCAAGATTTATAGAGCTAAATTTAGTTCTACTGATGGTGTTGTAACATTCCAGAACCCACCAATTAGACCTAATAATGGTGTACTTAATGCCTTGAATAAAAATCCTATTGAAGCACTTCCCAAGAAAGCTGCTGTTGGTTTTACAACTACAACAAATGCTGGATTGATTGGAACAGTATTCACTCAGGGTAGAAAGGTAGGAGATAGCACTGCTAGTTACCGTTATGGAATTATTGAAGATTCTGGTGGTCCTGCAGATGGTACTGTAGGTATTACTACAAATGGATCTAATTATGGAACACCTCTAGCACAAGTTAGAACCTTCAACATTACTGGTGAAGGAACTGGACTTAAACTAGGAGTAACAGTGGGTGCTGGTAATTCAACAATTACTGCTGCAACAATTGCTGTTGCTGGTAATGGATATAAAGTTGGTGATATGGTTGGTGTTGTAACTGCTGATATGAGTGGTAGTGGTTCTGGAGTCAGAATCGGTATCAATTCTATTGCAGGTCTTGACACTCTATATCTAACTGGTATTCAAGCGGAAGAGTTTACTGCTGGTGGTAATTTAACTTACTTCCATGAGGCAGGTACAGTTGTTGATTCTGGAACTGATGTATACAGATATGATGCTACTGGTAGTGTTTACACTGGTGAGTATGCAAGAGTATCTTACTTCAATCACGGAATGTATGGTATAGGAAACAAAGTTGCAATTAGTGGCGTTGAACCTAATACTTTACCATCAACATTATCTACTCTAGTCAATTCTACTACTACCAATATTTCTATTGGGGATAGTACAGGATTCGATGTATTTGAAGGAGTATTAGTTAGTGCAGCAAACACTGCATACGCTTTGATTAATAATGAAATTATATCTTACACTAGCGTTGGTATCAACACTCTGGGTGGTATTGTAAGAGGTATTAATAATACCCAATCAATTAACCATGAGTCTGGTTCTATTATCAAACAGTATGAGTTTGGTGGAGTTTCTCTAACCAAGATTAATACTGAACATGATGTAGAATCAGAAGAGAAAAATATGGATGATTTCTTAATTAAAGTTGATAGAGAGGGTAGGTCAGTTGATATCTCTGGTATCAGTGTACCTCAACTCTCATTCAGTGAGGAAGTCTTTGGTGGCGGTGTCGCTGCTCATGCGTCCAAAAACATCCAGTATGATACAATAACCCCATTGTATGATATAACTACACCTGGTGCTTCTGACAGTGCTACTGTGAACATTAGAACTGTTAGTGGAACTAGTGTAGATGGTTCTGAGACCTCATTTACCGATCTTGGATTTATTCCTGTTGGTCTTAATGAAGAAACTAAACTTGACACTACAAGAATAGTTGCATCTGAAGTTAATGAGTTAAGTAAATTAACTGGTTTGTTTAGAAATAAATCTCTAACAACTAGAATCGCAATGTCTAATGGTGGTAACTTCTGGAGTTCTCCAATGTTATGCCTTGATACTGCTAAGATGTTATTCGCATCTAATAGACTTAACAAACCTATTGAAGATTACTCAATTGATTCTAGAGCAAATGCTATCTATGGAGATTTACATACTTCATACTACATGTCTAAGATCATTAGAATCAAACAACCTGCAAGTTCATTAAAGGTTATCTTTGATGCCTTTAGACCTGCATCTGTTGATTTCAGAGTAATGTATAGTTTGATCAGAGGTGATTCTAGTGAAGTTGATCAATCATTTGATCTCTTCCCAGGTTACTTTAATTTGGTAGATACTGATGGAGATGGGTTTGGAGATAAGGTAAGACTTACTCTACCTGGTCCTGATGGTAATCCAGATAAGTTTATCAACCCTGAATCTAGATGGAATGAGTATCAGTACACTGCTAACGATTTAGCACCTTTCACAGGATTTATTATTAAGGTTGTGATGAATGGTACTAATCAAGCAGAGATACCTATCATTAAAAATGTAAGGGCGTTAGCACTAGCATAATGCAGAGAGTTGAAGGACACCCACACTTGTATAGGGACGAGAAATCAGGAGCTATCGTAAACACCGATAGCTCCTCTTATACTTCCTATATGCAAGCAAAAAATAAAAAACAACTTGAGAGAGCAGAACTAGATAGTATGAAAGAAGAGATCTCTGAAATAAAGAGTATGCTCGCAAAAATTGTAGAAAAATTATGAGAGACGGTCACACAGAATTTCTAAAATATCACTATGGTGATGCTGGACCTTCAGAAATTAATGACATAGAAATATTAAAAGCAAGTGTAGAAAGACTGGAAAACAAGGTGGATGCACTTTTAGTAGAGATAAAGAAACTAAATACCTTATAGGATAATAGTCAGCATAAAAGATGGCAGTTTTTGTCTCTAACTTGCAGATAGAATCGGGTACTGAATTTGAACATTTATTTGCTCTTGGTGATAACGATAACAATACTACCCTAAATCTGTCGGGTTTTTCAGTAAATTCACAACTGCGGAAGTGGGCAGGTAGCAACAGTTATGTTGCGTTTGCCTCGACAATATCTAGTGCCACTGATGGAGAGATACAAATCTCTATGGCATCAAGCGTAACAACCGATATCAGACCAGGTCGCTATTTGTATGATGTTGTTTTGACAGACAATACTGGTTCTAAAGTAAAGGTCGTTGAAGGAATGATCAATGTTAGAGCAGGGGTAACAAGGTAATGCCATCATTACGAATTGGTACTGGCAGCCAAGTTAAGGTTATTGCCAGTGGATCACTAGGAGGAGGAGGCGGTGGAGGTAAACTAGTTTTACTATCCGATGTAAACGCTAATGCCTTAACAAATGGTAGTTTTCTAGTTTACGACTCAGCGTCTGCTAAGTTCGTAACACAGACCACTCTGCCAACCACTACTGTTGACGGAGGAGAATACTAAATGTCTGCTACTATTCTAATTAAGAGGACGCAAGGAACCTCTCCACCAACCGCAGCACCAGTTGGAACTGGTGTATCTTTTGGTGAACTAGTTTACACCTACGATGTTACAAATGTAGGTGCTGGTAAGTCTTACAAGAAATTATATATTGGTGACCCTTCAGGGAATACAGCAGCTCCCATACCGATTGGTGGTGAGTACTATACACAAATGCTGCCTGATAACCCTGCAGACTTTGGTAAACCAACTGCATCTAAAGCGGTTATTCTTAACCCTTCAGGGCAAATTGTATCTTGGAATGTTCAAACTGATTTAGTTGTTGGATCTGCAGCCACTGTATCTGGTGACCTAACAGTAGGTGGACAGTTAAATGTAACAGGAGATATTTCATATGACGAGGTAACTGGTAGAAATATTCAGATCAATGGTATTGGTACTATTGCCACTCTTGGCATTACATCAACACTTGATACTCCATATTTTACAAACAGAGTTGGTCTTGTCAGTGCTATTGCTGGTGTTGCTGGTACATATAATGATTGGAATGCTACATCTGCACAGTTTGAGCAGATTAATGTAAGTCATGCTACGACTACTAAGAACTTAACTATTAGTGGTATCTCAACTATTGAGAACAACTATGACTTCAGAACGCAGTTAATTAGAGTTGGTAGAGAAGCAGGTAAATTAGAGACTGATGGTAATGACCGTCAGGGTATGTTCATTGGTAACTACGCTGGTAATCAAGCTGGTTTAGCAGCAGATACTAAGAGAAACATTGCTATTGGTAACAGTGCCTTCCAAAAAGGTGGTCAAACTAAAGCAGAATCTAATATTTTCCTAGGTAACTTTGCTGGACAAGAAGCAGAAGGTTCACATAACATCTATATTGGTGATAAAGTTGGACAGGATTTAGGTTCTCAATCTGTCATTACTTATGGTGAGACTGGTGATGCAAGTAGTATTTCATTCTCTGATACTAGTTCTCTAACAAATGATCCATATGCTTACAGAGTATATGGTACTACAGATAGTTTTGCTAACCTAGAAGGTGGTGACTTTGCAATTGCTATCCAGAGTCTTGGTGACTTAGGAACAATTAACAATGCTGTTACTGGCAACCTATCATTTAACATTGGTACTTGTACTAATGCTCATCTAGCAAAATTAATTGGTCAACAGTTTACAGTTAAGGGGCAGGATAATTTTGCTTTATTAACTGATCTAAACGATGCTATCTACCTATCAACTGGTAGTATTGGATTAACTGATACCTATGGATTCTTAGTAGTAAGAGCTGGTATCACAACAAATAGTGGTAAGGAAGATCACGATCAGAACATTGGTATAGGTAGACAAGCACTATGGGGTGCTGGTATATCAACCAACCAAAGTAATAATATTGCTATTGGTGCATTTGCCCTTTACAATGTAATGGGTAGTGATAATGTTGCCATTGGTAATTCTGCTGGTGCTAATAACACTGGTAATAACAATGTTATCATTGGTAAAGGACAAGATGTTAGATATCCAGAGCAAGATGATCAGTTAATAATTGGTTCAGGTGATGTTAAGTGGGTTTCAGGTAATAG
>MDTG01349122.1_pt1 | contig 30334 bp, 26 predicted proteins | sample 811421 | NCBI WGS metagenome assembly MDTG01 (sample SAMN05326645, study PRJNA326480) | marine metagenome | isolation source: seawater | place: Pacific Ocean: South East | collected 2011 | reverse complement strand
TTAATTACATTAAGTACTAGGAAAGATGAAATTAAAATTGTTACTGATAAGAATAGATTAAGACCTATTGATGCCGATCTACAAGTACCTGATACCTCTAAATTCTTTAATCATACCGGCTGGGAACCCAAAATACCTTATAAACAAACAATACAAGATCTATTAAATTATTGGAGATCAAATATTCATGATAATAAAAATCGACTAATACGTTAATTATCATATGAACTCAATAAGTAATCTAAGTTGTATAGTTTTAGCTGGAGGTCTAGGTAAAAGATTACAATCAGAAGTCCCTAACTTGCAAAAAGTTTTAGCGCCTGTTAATAGAAAACCTTTCTTGCATTATGTTCTATATAATTTATCTAAGAATAATATTAATAATGTGATTTTAGCAGTTGGACATCGCAACCAAGATGTATTAAAAACAATAGATAATATAAGGCCTCATAATATGAATATAAGATTCAGTATAGAAAAACAGCCATTGGGTACTGGTGGTGCGATTAGGAATGCTTTACCCTTGATAAAAACTAATGAAGTTCTTATCTGTAATGGAGACTCATTATCTATGTTCCCATTAGAGAAATTATATTCATTTCATCAAATCAAAATGGCTAAGATTTCTATACTTCTTGCTCGTATAGACAATATATCTAGGTATGGAAGTGTTGAAATTGATCGAGAAAATAGGATAGTTGAATTCATAGAAAAGAAAGCATCGAAAAAGGAGGGCTTAATTAATTCTGGAATATATATTCTCAAGAAAGAATTAATACATGAGTTTTTATCTGGCAAATCTTCAATTGAACTAGATTATTTTCCCAAGAGATGTTGTGATGGCATGTATGGATTCATTGCTAAATTCCCTTTTATTGATATAGGTATACCTGAAGACTATTATAAAGCTGAGAAATTCATCAAAGAATTAATTTAATTTTAAAATGTTAATATCAAGAACTCCTTTTAGAATATCCTTCTTTGGTGGTGGAACAGATTATCCAAAATGGTATATAAAAAATGGAGGAGCGATATTATCAACTTCAATTAATAAATATTGTTATATCACTTGTAGGAACTTACCAAAGTTCTTTGAATATAAAAATAGAATAGTATATTCAAAAATTGAAAATACGAATACATATAAAGAGATTCAACATCCAGTAGTTAGAGAAACTCTTAAATGGATGAATATAAATAATATCTCAATCCATCATGAAGGAGATTTACCTGCTAATTGTGGATTAGGTTCTAGTTCTGCTTTCACTGTTGGGCTTCTAAATTCTTTATACAATCTGCAAGATCATAAAGTTAATACTTTAAAACTGATTAAAGATGCTATTTATATTGAAAAAGATGCATTAAATGAAAGCGTAGGGATACAAGATCAAATTGCAGTAGCACAAGGTGGAATGAATAAAATCAAAATAAACAAAGATGGAAGTTTCTTTAGTGAAAAAATCAACTTATCGGATAAAAAGAGACAAATCCTTGAATCAAGATTAATGATGTTTTATACAGAAATATCTAGATATTCTTCATCTATAGCATCTAACACTATAGAAAGAATATATGATCACGAAGATAATTATATGGCTTTAGCCGATATGGTAGAGAAGGGATTTAGGATTATAAAGGGAAATAGAAGTCTAGATGATCTAGGGTTTCTTCTTGATGAAGCATGGAGAATAAAAAAACAACTTTCACCACTAATTTCTTCACCAGTGATTGACGAAATCTACAACAAGGCAATCAAAGCGGGAGCATTAGGCGGGAAGATTCTAGGGGCTGGCGGAGGAGGATTTATTTTGTTTTATGCTTTAGAGAGCAAGCAAGAAATGATAAAGGAGGCCCTTAAAGATTTACTTTATGTTCCATTTCGCTTTGAGGATCAAGGTTCAAAGATAATTTACAATAGCAATTGCACATATTATAAGTCTTAATTAAATAATTTCTATTTCAATTGGTATAAAACAAAACTATAAAGTTGCTAGAATATTGAAAATATTTAAAGAGCATTGAAAAACATATTGATATGTGGAGCGACTGGTTTTATAGGTAGAAATCTTGTTGAAGAATTATCTAAAAATGAGGATTTTGTAATTACAGCGACAAGATTTAACAGACCAGAATTTCAAATTAACAATGCAAAAAATCCAGTAAAGTGGATAAAAATAGATTTAAGAGACGAAAAAGAAGTTAAAGAAATATGCAAAGATATAGATGTAATAGTGCAAGCTGCTGCAACTACTAGTGGTTCAAAAGATATAGTTAATAAGCCATACATTCATGTTACGGATAATGCAGTTATGAATAGTTATTTATTGAGGGAGGCATATGAAAGCAATGTAAAACATTTTATATTTTTCAGTTGTACTGTTATGTATCCTTCCTCAGATAATAACATTAAGGAATTAGATTGGAATGAGTCTTGTGAAATTAATAAAAAATATTTTGGAGTAGCTAAAACAAAAATTTATATTGAAAATATGTTGAAATTCTATTCTAATATTTCTGAATTGAAGACAACTGCGATAAGACATTCAAATATTTACGGTCCTCATGATAAATATGATTTGGATAAAAGTCATGTTTTTGGAGCAACTATTACCAAAGTTATGAATGCTAAGAATTCTATTAAGGTTTGGGGAACGGGCGAAGAGGAACGAGATTTACTTTATATAAGTGATTTAGTTGATTTTATTAAAGCAGTTATAGATAAGCAAAAAGAAAACAATGAAGTTTATAATGTTGGATATGGTACAAAAATAAGTATTAAAGATCTAGTAAATAAGATTATTAGTCTCTCTGGTAAAAACCTCTCAATTGAGCATGATTTAAGTCAACCTACAATTAAAACAAAAGTTGTTCTTGATTCTTCTAAGGCTTTAGTTCATTTAGGTTGGGAACCTAAAGTCACTCTAGATGAAGGAATACAAAAAACTATTAAATGGTGGAGTAAAAATATTGGTCAAAAAAATTAATTTCAAGTAAAATTTGTTTACTATTATCCAAGGTTAAATTCCTGGGTTCTAAATATTCTTAATACTTAATTGAATGTCTTTTTTTTCTCGAAAATCTGTACTGGTAACAGGTGGAACAGGAATGATTGGTCAGCAATTGTGTAGACTTCTTCTTAAGGAAGGAGCTAATGTTACTTCAGCAAGTCTTGATAAGCCAGACAGATCTATACCAGGGACTACTTTTAAAGAGCTTGACTTGAGGAGCTTTAATAATTGTATAAAGGTAGTAGAAAATCAGCAGATAGTTTTTCATTTGGCTGGAGTCAAAGGAAGTCCAAAAATGACAGCTGAAAGACCAGCAAGTTTTTTCGTTCCAACTTTGCAATTTAGCTTAAATATGATGGAAGCATCTAGAAGATCAGGAGTAGAAAATTATCTAGTTACTAGTAGCGTAGGAGTTTACGAACCTGCTGAGATTTTCGAAGAAGATTCGGTATGGGAAACATTTCCAAGTCCTAATGATAAATTTGCAGGATGGGCAAAAAGAATGTGTGAATTACAAGCTGAAGCCTATAAAATAGAATATGGATGGGACAAAATTTCAATAGTTAGACCTGCAAATGTATATGGACCCTTTGATAATTTTGATCCAAGTAATGCAATGGTAATTCCCAGTCTAATTCATAGAGCAATTAATGAAGCGGGACCACTTACTGTTTGGGGAGATGGCTCAAGAATTAGAGATTTTATTCATTCAAAGGATGTTGCAAGAGGAATGATGAAAGTTGTTGAACTCGGTTATAACAAACCAGTAAATCTTGGAAGCGGTTCGGGTGTTTATATAAGAGAAATTGCAGAAGGAATAGCTTCATATTTAGGAAAGGAAATAAAATGGGACATTACAAAGCCTCAAGGTGATGTAAAAAGAATTATGGATACTAAAATTGCTAAATCATTAGGGATCGAAAATACTATTAGCATTGATGAAGGTATTAAAGAGACCATTGAATGGTATAAGGATTCATATCATTTATCGGATGGGAGATATAATTCATTTACTGAAAAAGAATTACTTCCTGAAAATTAAATTTGTGAATCACCTTGTTTCTGGTTCCTCTGGTGGACTTGGTAAATACTTAGCCTATAAATTTAAAGCTGATATATATAATCGTAAAAATAAAACTACATATGATAAAGAAAAAAATTATAAATCAATCATTCATTGTGCTTTTGGTAGACCTCATAGTGGTGAAGAAGAGCTAAATTATATAAATACTCAACTTGAAGTTGCTAGAGATCTACTAAAATATAATCATTCTAAGTTTATTTTTATATCAAGTATTGATACTAATGCTAATGAATTATCATTATATGCAAAAGCAAAAATAGCGGTAGAAAAGTTAATAAAGAATTCTTCAGATTTATATTTAATAATTAAACCGGGCATTCTCTTTGGTTCTGGAATGAGAATCAATAGTATTATTAAGGTTGCTTTAAATAAAGAACAGCCACTTACATTGACTGGTGAATCTAATTTTTATCCTGTTTTCTATGAAGATATTGAGGAGTTGATTAGCCAAGATAAACAAGGAATATATACTTTGGTACCAAAAGAAAAAATCACATTGATGGATGTTGCAAAAGAATTTAAAACAAAGCCTCTCTGGGGTAAATATACATATAATAGCCCAATTTTTGAGAAGGATGATAAACAATTTATAACTAAAGAAATGTTTAGGATAAAATCAATTAAAAGAGTAAAAGAATTTATTATAAATTATGGGTATAAATATTGAAAATTAACAAATAATTTAGAATATATATTATTTATTCTTTGTCATTAATAAAAAAATTTTCAATACATTCACATAAAGCATGAATAACTACTATGTGTATCTCTTGTATACTTGCTGCATCTGATCCAGGGACATTAAGCACAATATCCGCAATAGTTTTAGAACATCCTCCTGATGGTCCCGTAAGTAATACTGAATGAACTTTTAAATCATTACACATTTTAATTGCATTAAATATATTTTGAGATTCACCTGATGTGGAAATGGCTAAGAATAAGTCATTTGAAGAGACATTAGCTTTAATTTGACGAGAGAAAATATTCTCATAACCATAGTCGTTCGCTATAGAAGTTAATACTGAGGTATCAGTATTCAAGCATTCAGCTGGTATGGGGTCACGATCATTTTTTAGCCTACAAACTAATTCAGCTGCGAAATGCTGAGCGTCTGATGCGGATCCACCATTCCCAGCGATATAGAGTCTTCCTCCTTGCTTATAAGTAATATACAATCTATCAATAAATAAGTTAAAGTTTTTTTCAAATTTGTCATCTTCTAAGAGCAACAATTTTGCTTCAACAGAGGATTTAAGTTTTTCTCTAAAGGTTTTTATATAATTAATGATTCTGTCCTCAATCGATTTGTTTTTTTTGATTAATGATATTAGATATATACCAATTAATAGTATTCTCTAGACCTTTGGTTATATTAACTTTAGGGGACCATCCAAGATTAATTAATTTTGATGAGTCTAATATCTTTCTCATTGCACCATCTGGCATAGATTCGTTAAAAATTATTTCTCCATTATAATTAAGTAATCTAGAAATAATTAAAGATAAATTTCTTATAGATATTTCAAAACCTGTACCTATATTAATTGGGGCGGAATCCGAATAATTAGATGCAAGGAAAATGGATGCATCTGCTAGATCCTCTACATAAATAAATTCACGAAGAGGATTACCTGTTCCCCAGAATTCAATCTTTTTTTGATTATTTGAAACCGCATGATTTATCTTTCGAATCATGGCTGGTATTACATGGCTGGAATCAAGATTAAAATTATCCCATGGACCATAAGCATTAGTTGGGACTAAAGATATAAAATCACAATTATATTGATTGCGGTATGCCTGAGCCATATATATTGAGGAGATTTTCGCTAATGCGTACCATATGTTTGTAGGCTCTGGGATGCCTTGCATTAGCGATTTTTCGCCAATAGGTTGAGTTGAATTCTTTGGATAACTACAACTGGAACCATAAAGAACTACTTTTTTTACATTTTGGTTTTTAGCCGCATGAATAATATTTGAATTAATCATCAAGTTCTCATAAATAAATTCAGCTGGAAAACTTGAGTTGGACTTTATCCCCCCAACACGCGCAGCAGCATTGAAAATCACTTCAGGTTGATTAAAATCTATCCATTCTTCAACATCTTTTTGTCTAGTTAAATCCAATACTTTCCTTGAAACAGTAATCAAGTTGCATTGCTCCATTTTTAGTCTTTCAACGAGAGATCTACCAAGCATCCCTGTGTGACCTGCAACCCAAACTCTTCTTCCTGCAATTGAAAACAAGCTATTCATTCAAAATAATCAAAAAACCGAAAATACATCAATTATGTTAATACGTAGAATACTATTTAATAGCAAATCTTAATAAGATCTCTTCTAAGAATAATGATTTTGATAAATAATAAATATTAATTTGTTTTATAACCGATCTTCGTTACCTAGTTTTATTTTTATGAAGCATTGTTAATATAATATGAATTTATTATATTATCTATTGTTGATATTATTCTTCCATTTAATGCATGTATATGCATCAAGAAATAGGGAACCATAACCTATTCTATTTATTGATACTTCTAAATTATTTTTGTTATCCATTTCAAATCTTAGAAGACTTCCTAAAAATGAAGTTAGATAGTTGCGATTATCAATATAATCTATAATCTGTTTATCTTCAGTTATGAATTTTGATAAGGATTCATGCATTGGCTCGATATTGATAATTTTTTTATTATAAGGCTTATTTAAACTAATTTTTTTTAATATTGGATAAGGATCGCTAGAGAGTTGTTCAAGACTTGCGACAGTATATATAAGGTTAAAATATTGTTCTTCTAGAAAAGACCATGTACTATTATCGTTAAAATCAATGTATTTATAGTTGATTTTAATTTCAGAATTTTCGTTTAGAAATTTTGTTATACTATTAGTGGCTTTGGACCAATCTGCAGCAATAAATGTGGCTTTTATATTGTGTTTTCTTAAGAACGAATTGAAATGCCATATATTGTGACATGTACCAGCTCCAAGATCTAATATTACTGGTTCATATAGTTTATTAGCTTTGAAATAACTAAGTGCAGGTATATATATTAGTTGTTCAATCATTATTCTATAGAAATCATATTCAGCCGAATTATATCTAATACTTTGTTCCTTCTTTCTTACAGGATTGCTTATCATCTCTTCAAGAGATCGATCTACTAAACTCTTATCTATGTATAATTTTCCTAATAGTCTAACGAATGGATACTTTGCAAAATAGTAAGGAACTAGAGAGTGATTAATATCTTTTTGTTCTAGAAGATTAAAATAGTTTTGATCCCAACCTATATCCCAAATTTGTTTATCATTTGGGGAAATAGACCGATGTCCTATGTTTCTAACACAAGCATTGATTTTATCTAAAATAGTATTGTCTACCAATTCTAAAGTACTAATTTTACTAGAGTAACTAATTTCAGATTCTTTTTTCGTTTCTAATTCAGAATTAAAACTTTTCCAATATGAGGTAATATTAGAAAATTCATCAATTAGCATTGAAATATATGCTGTATTTCTTTAATAGTAACATATTCAATGATTTAGCTAATTATTTTATAGCTTTATCCATATTTTTTAATTATATACTTCATTAAAAACTATTAGATTATGAGATTTTTTTTATATAAGGTTCTTGACTATATTTTTTTGTATTAGATAAGTTTGGATTGCTATGTCTTTGCTCGCATTCGTATAATGTTTCATCTATGTCAAATGTATGTGTCTTTCCTATTTGAATTAAATCCTTCGGATTGAAAAATGAGTCTTTGAATCTTTCTATTATCTTTGAGGGCTTGGATTGTGTATTTGTTTTTTTCATTATCACACCAAAAGCTAATGAAACTCTTGCTTTTGAATCACAGTTGTATTTTGTTCTATGAATACAATAATTATCCATTATAATAAATCTATCTTTAGTCATTTTACCAATATATGAAAGATCTGTATATCTTGATTGAGCTGATTTATAGTTAGGTGAAGTATCTAATAGGTTTTTGCTAGGGTTAATGGGCTCAAAATATTCAACGGTAGTATTATCGATATCGCCTAAAAGTCCGCACATAAAAATAGCGTCAGACGGCATGCCTATCCATGCATCTGAGTGAAGCTGCCCAGTGTAGTATGGCCTTTCTTTAAATTCTCTTGTTGGTGTTTTTATCATTATGTGAGGACACATCATCATCTCAATATTATTTAATATTCCAGTTTTATTTAGCAATTCAATTATATTTTGTTGGACTTCGTTAAGAAGCTCTATTGTTTCTTTCTTTGGAAGTATCTGTCCATTAGGTGTTATGTTAGGCAATGAATTTATTAGGTCAATATTCGATTGAAGTTCTTCTTGTGAATTTATTCTTTTGCTCGTTTTGAAATATGCTTCTAAAGTGCCTGCAACATATTTTTCCACTGAACTAGCAATAGAATCTAAATTAATATTGTAGAAATATACCACTCCTTTTTTAGTTTCTTCGGCATAATCCTTTAAATTAGAGTAAATATTACTTCTTTCCTCAATTAATTCAGGGGTTTTATTCATCTTTATTCGAAATAACAATTTTGATTTTATTGACTTTTATAGGTTGTGGTCAACCCTTTAAATTTATTAATTTATAATAAAAGAGAAACTAGCAGCATTTATATTTGTATAGGTAAAGCGTTGGATTTGTCCATTGGGTTTGCCTTTTGCTCTTGGTTTCAATTTTGACTAATACATATTATTTTTTCTCTTTTCCTCTTTTACCAGGCAATTGCTTACTGCTTTTAAACCTTTTAACAATTCAAAAGGGTGTATTTGCTTCAATATGAAGTTGTTCTCGGCCTATATCGTCTGTCCTTCGCATAATCCAACCTTGATCAATTCAACTGAGTCATATCAGCGATTTAAAAATAATCAGATCGATTGATATATCTCCTCAGAATAAAAAAGAATCTTCCAGTAACTTTTTGAAGCATTCATTTTCGTATTGGTGAAAAAACCTTTCAAGGCAAAACAAACAATGTACTTGGACTGCTTCATATGTTTTTGCAGAATAGTATCCAGAAAAAAAGCTTGAGTGATGATTCGTCTCTTGACGAATGCAAACTTGCTGATTTTTTCTTTTATAACGACTTCACTTTCTTTACTTATGATTGAACTTGAAATCAGATCAACTGACAAGACAATAGTAACACCAGAAATCAAGGCGGGTATACCTATCGTATTACTTGCAAATTGAGCTGAAGAATAAATAGGTAAAGAAGTATTCCATGTATCTTATACATTAAAATTTTGTGTTGAGTTAAGTAAGTATTAATAATGTGTCTTAAGGTTAGCATCTTAAGCACTTGGATTATCAAGAGTAAATTATGACTTTAACGATTAAATCACTGTCTCTATTATAAATTGATTTTCTAACTATAAATCTTAAACAAAGAAGATGTTAAGGCAATACTAATAAGAATAGAAATTAAAATATATATCTTATTTTCTATACAATTACTGAATTAAACTAGAATTAGTTTGATCAATATTTAAGATAATTTTTCTTATCAAAAATGTTCTTGGGTTTAATTACTGATTCAATAGAATAGCATTTTCTTTCGCTCATAATTGTTTGTACTTTATTAAAACCACTAAGATTAATTATTACTAGAGAGTTTCCAGCTACATTAATATTAATTGGTTCTAATCCTAGTTTGTATATCTGCTCTATTCCAGCGGATAAGAGTTCATTTGATTTATTCATGGCAGCCTTCCGATTTTGATAAGAATTGATTTTATATGATGAATTATGGTATGTAAGTAGATCATTTGATGGCAAATGAGATAGTGGTACATATTGCATTTTAATGTAATCTGTCGATATATTATCAGGAAAATAAAATAGTTTAAATTGCGGGTAGAATGAAGATATTCCAAATTCATTCGAATAGAATGAAGCAGAGTCTTTAAATGAATAATTTGTATTTAAGATCGAGAAGTTTCTTGTGATTTCATCTTTCACAGTATCTAGAGAGTAGCCAGTTAAATCGGAGATTAATACTAAATGATCTTTTTTAAAAATTCTATTTATTATTTCCGAAGGGAATTGATTTGATCTTGAACTATTATCTAGTATTTTTAATTGATTATCTTCAATAAAATCATTTATGTCTTTAATAAGAATATTTATATCATTTTTAAAAAAGTCGTTTATTACTAAATAGCCCTGATGAATAAAATTTTTTATTTGTTCTGAGCTTAACGACTGTGATTTTCTATAGTGATCGTATTGAGAGAATATATAATTAAGAGAAAACAGAATTTGCCTAGTAATTGAAAGTCCTGATTCCTCCAGGATAGGGGGGTAGAAGTCTTTATGCGAAATTAAATCTGATGATAATGATCTTGAAATTAATTCATAGGGATTAAATGTTTTATTATAAATCTGATTAATTCTTTGATTTTTAATTAAAGTGATCAAAAATTCTTTGATCTTTTCTAGAGAATTTATTCGAACCATATTATTATTATTTAACAATGTACTAATCAATGAATCATGCGTATTATTTTTGATTTCAGATATATATGAGTCAAAGCAAAAATCAGAAGATCTTTCAAGATTTGTATATTCTTTAATACCTAATGTTAATAGAGCTGGAGAAACGAATGCATGGCTTGATTTCTTTGACTCCTGAAATGTTGAATGCTTAAATGAATCAAGAAAATTAACTCCAGAGAAGTATTTTTTTAACTCAGAAAGAAATATATACTCATTCACTGCATGCACATAGGTTGTATAATCTTTAGGATTTATGATATATATATTTCCTGTGTTATTAAATAATTTTGTGGAATATGCAAAGCTGCTAGGTGAGCAATAAAGATTTCTTGCAGATAATAGTTTGAACCAATCTTCTAAAGGCGAGCTTGATGTTTCATTATCGACTAGTGTACCATTTCTTAAGAAATGATTTTGAAGCTTAGTTAACAATGAAGGATTGTCTCCTATTATCACAACCTTATTGTGCTTAGAAAGCGCTGTATCAATTAGGCAAGAATAAATATGGAAGTCACTTGTTGTGTTTTTACAAGTTGCTCTTATGTGTACTACTGCCTCATGTGCTTTTGAATTAGAGACATTTAATGGAAGATTAGCTTCAACAAATTGAAAATGTTTTTTAAGTAGAAAAGCAGATCCATGCTCCCAGTATTTAGTTTTATTTTTACCTAAATGTTCTGATCTTACATTTCTCTTTAATTTAAATATGTCATAAAGATAATGCCTTTCTGGTATATGATTATTTTCTACTAAAGCTTTAATTTCTCCGCAATTATATACATAATTGAAATCTTCTATTTTTGATTCTGACATTATTGCGGTACCAACACATGCTTGAATGACCTGATTACCTAGTCCCCCTCTAATATGAATAAGTTTATGCTTAGATCTATAAAGATTATTTTTGAGATAATCAACTATTTTCACTTCTGGTTTTTGGGATTATGTTTTATATTCATATATTAATGAAGCCATAACAGAAAAACACTATATTTACGATAAAAAATATAATTTGTCTAAACTTAATCCAATATTTGTTTAGTTAGAATTAAGTATTTGAATAAAAGGTAATTTATAGTTTATTTTTTATTGTATATCCACTTTATATAACTCCTCTATATATCCTTGCCTTATCCATGACCTTGAACTACTTATCAAACTTAACTCTTTAAATTCTTTAGCAAGATTTCTAATTGTAAAATCGTTTTGTTCATGATTGATTGATAAAAAATATTTAGATCTTTTTATTATCTCAGTAAGATATTTTCTAGCAGTAAGTATATCTAATTCTGTTAAGGAGTCGACATTAAGAACAACATCATAGGTACCTTTTCCTTTAAAATACTGATCTGGAGTCCTAAATTCTATTCCTTCTTCAATATCACTTTCTCCAGAACAAGAGTATTTAATTTCTGGTAATGACCTCATCAGAAAATATCCTTGAGTGAGTGAAGATAAAGGTATATCAACAAGAGTATATTTTTTTGCTCCTAATAGCTTTGAGAAATAAGCTGTTCTTCCTAAACCTGGACCAATCTCACAAATTTTATTGCCTATATTTGAAACCTGAATAGCTTGATAAATTGAAGATGGAACTCTTAATGATGCAATCCCAAACTTCGAATATACACCAATCTCGCCCATATAGAAATTAGGAAAAGAAATGCTTTTTCCAAAAACTTTGTAAATAATCTGATCTAGAATAGGATTTAAATCTATAAATTTCTTTTTAGGCGAGACTAAGGATTCTGGGGATTGATAATTAATAACCCCTAAATATTCTGCTAATGCAAGGAAATTATCTGCGGTTAATGAACATTCTGTGATAGTTTCAATTCTTAATATTGAGCGAAGCGATTTAGCAAGATTATCAAATCCGAACATTAAATCATTACTTAATGGATTAGCTAAAATTGATTCAATTTTACTATAATCTTTGTTTTTTAAGTGAACAATAACTTCTCTTTGATACTTCTTGGTTATCTCATTCCAAAGACCATCTCCTTCAAAAGTTTTACTTTTAGTTATTGAGGTTACTAAACGTTCGAACTTGTTTTTATCAATTTGATCCCGATTTGAGATACTAACTTTTGATTTTTTATAATGTAAATTTATATATGGATAATGAAATCTATAATGAAAGAATCTTATTTTTCTTAGCAAGTCAAATATGAAAAAACAATTTAAATTAATTTTCCTTGAATAAGTTAATTTTATCTCCTTTACATTCTTATTGAGTTTTTCTTTTAATCCTATAAACACTTAATGTGTTACCACTTTATTGGAATTCATCTATTATATGATTTTTATTCATATTAAATTACTTCATGAAAAATCATAACACTGATATTTCAAATGTACTAATTATTGGATGTGGTGGAGCAGGTCTTAGGGCAGCTATTGAGGCTAAGGTTAATGGGTTAAGAGTACAAGTTTTAGGTAAAAGAACGAAATTCGATTCTCATACAGTTTTAGCGGCTGGTGGAATCAATGCGGCTTTTGGAAATTTAGATAAAAATGATAGCTGGGAACAGCATTTTGCTGACACTTTCATTGAAGGTTATGGAATTGGTGACCCTGAACTCATAGAAAGTATGGTAAAAGAATCTATTTTTGCTGTTAATGAAATTGAAAAATGGGGTGGAAATTTTGCAAAATTAAACAATGGAAATTTCGACCAAAGATTTTTTGGAGCTCATACATATCGACGTACATGCTATTCAGGTGACTATACTGGTCAATCGATTTTAAATGCTCTTCTAAAAAAATCGAAGTCTTTAAATATCCCAATAAATGATACTCAATATGTTACGGATTTATTAATAGAGGATAATTGCTGTTTTGGTGCGATGTCTTTTGATATTAATAATGGAGAAAGAACAATTCATTTGGCTGATGCAGTTGTTATTTGTACTGGTGGACACACACGTATTTGGAAGAAAAGCTCTTCTAGAAAACAAGAGAATATGGGAGATGGATATTACTTGGCTCTCAAGGCAGGTTGTAGTTTAATTGATATGGAAATGGTTCAATTTCATCCTACTGGAATGGTTTTACCTGAAGAAATTTCTGGTACATTAGTTACAGAGGCTGTCAGGGGAGAAGGTGGAAAACTTATTAATGGGAATGGCGATAGATTTATGGTTAATTATGATAAAGAAAGAATGGAACTTTCAACTAGAGATAAAATTGCCATAGCAAATTATACAGAAATAGTTGAAGGAAGATCATCTCCAAATGGAGGTGTTTATCTTGATATAAGCCATAAAGATAAAGAGTTTATATTAAATAAAATACCAAAAATTTATAGGCAATTTATAGAATATCAAATGCTTGATATATCAAAGGAACCAATGGAAGTATCACCTACTGCGCATTATTCTATGGGTGGAATAAAAGTTAAATCCAATGATCACTCTACTTCAATTCAAGGTTTATATGCTGCAGGTGAAGTAGCTGGAGGTCTTCATGGTGCAAATCGACTTGGCGGAAATTCATTAGCCGAAATACTTGTTTTTGGCAAACATGCTGGTAAGGCTGCTGCTATGTATTCAATAAATCTAAGAAGTCAAGTAAGGTCAAAAGTTGTAATTAATCATGCCCATGAAAATATCAATATGAAAATAAGAAATGGAAATGAAATTGCAATCCAAGTTCAAAATGAATTAAGCACTATAATGTGGAAATATTGTGGAGTCGTTAAGGATAATGAAACATTAAAAATAGGTTTGGATAAAATAAATCTTATAAAAGAAACTTACAAAGATTTAGATATAAGAATTAGTGACGATTCGTATCAAGATTTAACAAGAATATTTGATTTAGAAGCATCAATAATCACAGCAGAAGCAACAATATTAAGTGCTATAGAAAGGGAAGAAAGTAGAGGAGCTCATCAAAGGAAAGATTTCCCAAAAATAAAAAATTCAGAGGAAGTAAATTATGAAGTAAAACTGTATAATAATAATCTCATTTTAAAAAGGTATCAATTAAATCCTTTAAAAAATAATCTTAAAAAATTAGTTGAAAAAACATCAATTGTGAATGATTTTCAAGGTAAATTAATAGAGTAAGTTTTTATTTAAATTCCAAGAAAAAATCAGTCTCAATAAAATATATTATCTTTTAATTATATCTTAAAGGCAATAATTCCTATTGCCTCTTGATTTACTAATGAAAACTTATTATTAATATCAATAATTTCTTTTTTAGTTGTTATATCATAAGCGGTTAATACTAAAATATTTGGACATATCATTGCTTTTCTTATATCTTTAGAAATAAGTATTTTAGTATTTTTAATGTATTTATTTAAGATCTGATTGAATCGATCAATTTCATAACTATCTATATCTCCAACCTGCAATAAACAAAAATCACCAGATATTTTTGCGAAAGGTCCTCGTACCAAGAAATCAATTTGCTCGTCCCAAGACTCTCTATTTTCAGAAGAAAATTCGTATAGCAAAGGCCATTCAACTAATGATTTGATATCAGAACTCGAAAAGAGTGTGTCTTTAATTTTGTCTCTAACTAATATAGTTACTATTCCTGCCGAAAATCCTCCTAATAAACCAATCATAACCATTAACTTCCTGCTTGGAGCTACAGGACTTGGAAGTAAGGTAGGCTGAGTAATCAATTCCCAGGGTTCAGGACTTCGAGCCATCTCAAGGTTAAGCCCCCTATATTCTTGTTCTAAATCAGAAAGAGTTAATTTATCTTTATAAGCTTCATTAATAAGCAACCTATATTTTATCAAAACTCCTTCAGGACGCTTTGTAGATTTGACTCTTGTTTGAGCCTCGATTTTTTTTACTTCAAGGAAATCAATAACTTGTTTCCTTAAAAGTTTAATAATCAAATCTCTTTCTTTCTTTAATCTTTGAATCGATAGATCAGACTCCTTAAAAGTATTGCGCAGATTATTCAATCTTAAATCAATTTTCTTTATTTCCCCAGGTATAGATGATGCATTCTCAAAATCTTTTATTAGAGTTGATTCATAGATAATTTGATCAGGTTTAATTGCTATAGTTTTTATTCTTTCAAGGTGTTTTTCTATTACTCTTAAAGAATTAGCAGCTTCTAAACGAAGAGTCTCAACATTCAAAGCATTTGGAATATCCGCATCATCTTTTAAAAGAGCTAAGTCATGAAGGATTGCATATTCTTGAGCCTTTTTAAATGACTCAACGCTTCTTTTTTTATAAATTTGGATTTGATTATCAAAATATTTATTGGCAACTTCAAAACCTCTTAATCTCTTTTTATCACTATATTTTTGATAAGTATTAGAAATCTTATCTAAGACAGGTAAAATGATTTTTTTATCTGTATCCCTGTATGAGATATTAAGAATTGAAGTTCCAGCTTCTAATTCAACTGCTAGGGCTTTTTTCCAAGATTTGAAACTAAAACTTGATTCGATATCTTCTCCATTGTTTTTTGTTGTTTTAACAAAATTAAAAATATCCATAAGTACTGATGGACTTTTTAAAATTTCAACTTCGGTTGATAATTGTTGAGCCTTTGGATTTAATTTTAGCTTTGATTCAATGAAACTAGAGATTTGAGAAGATTCTTTGGAATCAAGAACTATTTGAAATTCACCTTCCCAAACCCTTTTTGTATTTAATGCAAAAATAGAGCTAAGAATTATTGAGAAAAAGCTAAAGATGAAAAGTATATTTCTATGTTTAATCAACTTAAGAAAAAGTTGATCCAAGTTCAGAGTATACTCTTTTGTTAAGGCGTTTTCGTCAGATTCGAAAGAGAAACCACGGTCAAGGGGCATTATCTAAAAACTTTTATATTTATCAATTTAATTTTACTGTACTAAAGGTATTATTCAAGAACAGTGTTGATATCTTATGATAATTGAGAAAAATAATGCTATATTTATTAAAATAGTTCAGGAGTTAAACTTTTGAAGCATGTTAAAAATATATATCTATTTTAAAATAAATTTAAATTATTGCATAAACAAAGAATCAATCTTTGCCTCTAGTTGCTAATAAATCATACCAAATTAATTTTTTAAAGATAGTTATGCTATATTCCAATTTAATTAATAAGTTTTACATAGGTATAGAAAATTAGTTTTATATCGTTTTTCTTGGTTTAAAAGAAAAAATTGTTTATTTTTCTTTATTCTGCGTTAGTAACAATTGCCACTATTTGATTCGGTAAATCTAGTTCATGAAATTAAATTAAAGTATTCTCCGTAATGATTACTTAAAACTTCCAAATAATTTTTTTGATTTTATCTCTTTAATTAATATTTGAGATGTGAGGCAATCTGATTTAGACTAAGTATCTAATGTTTATTTAGATGATTAAAATACTAGTTTAAAAAAGGAAATATGGCTTTAAAAAGCTAATGATTATGAAAAAGCAATGTCTATAAAGACGTTGCTTTTCTAGTTAAAATGGTCAATTTTTATTTATATAAAATAAAAATTGACCATTTTAACTAGAATTGACTTATGCTATTATCCATATAAATAATATATTTATATGGAACTTATTGATACACTTTCAGAATTCCTTTTAAAAGAATCCTCTTATAATATCGATCAGATTAGTCAGATAGAGAGTAAATTGACTGAATATTCAAAATGTAAATTAAATAGAAAATACTTACTTAATCAACTTGAAGCCATTCTTTTAGGTGAATCATCTCCTTATATAGGTAAATTATTTGCTCTTGAAAGCAAATCTGCTGTTTCAAGCATATTTACTGAACCTTTACTTTTAGATAAGCAACTGTGGATAATTCTATCTGTTGTTAGCCGCATTAATGTTTTTAGACGGCAAGCTTATTTTGCGGAGAAGAAATCGTTTGTAGCTGATTTATCTATCCATAATATTCTAACTCTAAATAATAAAGGTGTATTGATCTTGAAAAATTTTCTAGAGCCTTCATTACACAATTCAATTATGGAAGAGTTAAATAGCGAACCTTATGCTTTAGAGAAAGCTAATACTAAAAACATTAAGACAAATATACCTTTCATTAGTAGGTTTCATTTTTTTAAAACTAGATTGAAAGCTTCAGGTTCTATTTTAAAGAATGTTTCTAAAATAGCAAATAATTGTGGTTATACAAATGGATATTGGCACGCTAGAAAACTTGTTTATTCATCTTCATTTTGTCAAAAAATAAATATAAAAAATAATGAAAATGATATCCAGAAGGATAGTCATGCCGATACTTTATTTCCTTCTTTAAAATTCTGGTATTTCCCCTATGAAGTCTCGATTAATAAATCCTTTCTTTATGCAATATCTTCTAATAAAATGTCATTAAATCGAATGCAAATAGAAGCGGATAAAATTAAAACTATTTCAAATTCGATGAGAAATCCATACACCTCTAATATTAGTAATTCTTTTCAGAGTCAACTCGAAGGCTCATTACGATATAGCTTGGCTGAAATAGATCAAATGGGCTTATCTATTTCTCCTGTGAATACACCATCTAATTCACTTGTTTTGGCTGATGTATCAGGTATCCATTCCAGGGGAAATGGTGAAGATGAAGGAACAGACGCGATGAGGATTTCTATTCATGGACACACAAGGCATTTAAAAGTATTCTGAATGTTTAATGATAATAAAATTAGTTTTTAAATTTTATTCTTTGATTTAATTTCCTGATAAAGTCTTCAATTATATAAATTAAATTTATTAAAATTCTAAAATTAATGTGTGAACAACTCTGTTTATAGTTCTTCATCATATAACAGATAAATTTCCATACATAGAATTCTTTGATTGGGCCTTTCGCAGACCATATGTATGAATTATAATTAAATGACCAATCATTGATACTGTTATCAAGAATTGTTATATATTCTAGTTTCTCCTTGGATATTGATAAATTTACTAATCCCCATTGATCTGCAAACCATGTATCCCATTGCTCAGATACAAAATCAGAATATGAATTTAGAATATTTAAGAACTTATTGAAAGTTAAAATATTATCTTTGTTTTTCGATAAGGGGTTGGAAATGATAATCACACCGCTTTTAAAAATTAAGCAACCTGTATGTTTATTAAATGCTTTTGAGTGAATTTGTCTAAATGCAATTTGTGGAGAGATATCCAATTCTTTCTCTAGATATTTTGTAGGATCTTTTATTAATATACTGTCTACATCTGTATAAATAAGATATCTATATAAGAAGTTTCTTGAAATTGACCTAAGGAAAGGAGCCCTTATGTTTGCAATAAAAGGCTTCTGCTGAGATGGATAATCAAATTTGATATTATGACAATTATGTTCAATTATGAGTAGATTCTCAGAATAAATTTCGTGAATTTTATTGACATTATTTTTAAAATTTAATATTATTAATATTATACCCCACTTTTTTCCATTTAAACATATTGAACGTATTATACTTTCGAGATAAAAAGTATAATTATTATCACAAATCAATAAAAAATTTTTTTCGAATTTCTCAAAATGATTAGAAAAAGATTCCCTATTGTTTTCGATTATTATATCAGGAAGTGATTTGAATATATTTCTCATGATCAATTTAAATTAGTCAATTTAATACCAATTCTATTTAATAATTTTATTATTTTACTTTTGATTATGTTTGAATTGATTTTTAGGTTGATATACTTTTCATCTGGGAAAGATATAGATTCTTTTTTGTGAAACTTATTTACATTATTAGATTCTTTAAACTGACTAACAAATATATCCTTATTAGCTTCATCTGAATTGGTTAGAAGTATCGAATGTGAATTTAGGAAAGCTTTTAGATCTTCAATATTTTTGTTTTTTGAAATACTTGGAATGAAATACTTTATTATAAACTCTTTGTTTTTATATTTTATATTTTCCGTTTCAAGAAAACTTGAATAAGCCGATTCTCCAAAAGAAATAAGTGGTTTGTTCTCAAGTATAGCCTCTAATCCTGTAGTAGAATTAATAGTTAAGACTAAATCAGCGTTATCTAAATCATCCGCGAAGATAGAATTTTTACTTATTGATATATTTGGATATTTTTTTAGTATAGTTGTCTTTACTTTTGGATTCTTTGGGTGAGTTCTAATTATAATGTTGTTTTTTGAATTAAACCCTAGATTTTCAACTATATAAATTAAATATGTATCAACATCAAAAAATGGAGAACTGCATTTTATATTTGTATCATTATCTACTTGTAAAGTTACTAATATATTTTTAATATCATTTGAAATAAATATAGTTTCTTGGATAAAATCATTAAGAGATTTATTCTTATCTTTCTTTTTTAGGATTTGACTTTTATGGTTTATGAAATTTCCTGTCGAGTATGAATTAACACCAATTGGATCAAGATAAATACTATCTTTTAACAATCCATTTTCCCAGTAAATATAATTTTTTTTCATTTCCTGGCAAGCGCATGCGGAAGCCATAGAAGCTAATGACATACCATTTAAGATTAGAATATCTACATTATTTTTTTCATTAATTAAACCTTTCCAATATTTATAAAGTACTAAAAATTCCGATATAGGATCTTTTATCCTTTCTCTTAGACCTTCTGTAAGGAATGAGCCTTTGTAAGATGAATTAACAAGAAGATTAGTAGATACCTCTATATTATCTATTAATTCAAAAAAGTTCATATGATTTAAGTTGGTAATATTTTCAATCTTTTTCTCTATTTCATTCTCTAATGAGACTGCATTGTACCCTCGCGTGAGATAGTATTCAGCTGTTTTATTTTTATTGCAAACAAAAAGTATATCTTTATATGAATCTTTTGTCAGATTATACAAGTACTCTATCTTATTGAATATCTTTATAGAGTCATGAATCCATATAATTAAATTGATATTGACCATGTTAATCTTTTATAGGTGATTTTACGAAAAGCATTTGCTGCATCTTTTGTTAATTCTATTCTTTTTTATTATAGCAATTATGTCTTGAAATAATCTTTCTTTAATGTTATGAGTCTTAATATTTTTACTTTCTTTAATCTTATTTTTTCTTCACCCTTCTTCTTTAAATTTATTTATTCAATTGCTTTTCCGGTTTTATCTTTTATTGTAATTTCTATTATTTTTTTTCATTTTTAAATATTCTAATATTAATTTTCAACTATGTTATAGTTAATAGAATTTTGTTCGTAATTACATGATTGATATATTTATAGGCTATGACCATAGGGAGAGAGCAGCAACTAATGTATTAATTGATAGCATTTATAATAATTCTACCGTCCCTTTAAGAATTACTCCATTATTAACACCTCAACTCATAAACGCTAAGCTTTTTTGGAGAGAACGCGATTCAAAACAAAGTACTGATTTTTCTTTTACTCGTTTTCTTGTTCCTTATTTAATGAACTATGAAGGTTGGGCTATTTTTATGGATTGCGATATGCTTTGTAATGGAGATATTTCTGAAATATGGGAACAAAGAGATTCAAAATATGCACTTCATTGTGTAAAACATCAACATAACCCCACAGAAAATAAAAAATTTCAAGGTGAAGTACAGACAAATTATCCAAAGAAGAACTGGAGTTCTTTTATGATGTTGAATTGTACTAAGTGTAGAAATCTTACTTTGGATTATGTAAATCAAGCTTCGGGTCTGGACTTACATAGATTTAACTGGTTGTCTGGTGATCATGAAATAAAAGAAATTAGTGGTTCTTGGAATTTTCTTGTTGGGGTTCAGCCTTTTGCTAAGGATGATTGTTTTACTGAAAAGCCTAAACTTTTACATTGGACTTTAGGGGGGCCATGGTTTTGTAATCAAAGAACTCTTGGTGACGGATTTGCGGCAGATTGGTTTGTTGCACGTCATGATGCAATGAAACTCTGGGATTAATGATGTCATTTAAAAGCTACAAAAAATATTTAATAGCCATACCTGCAAGGCTTAAATCCTCAAGACTTCCTAACAAGGTTTTAGAAGTGATAGGAAATAAACCTATGATTAGACATGTCCTTGATAGATGTAATAAATTCTCAGACGATTTATCTGTAAATCTTTGCACTGATAGTGAAAAATTGTTCGACATGGCATCAAGTTGGGGTTTTAATGTTATAAAAACTGATAAAAACTGCCTTTCTGGAACAGAGAGAATAGCTTCCGTTTTAGATAAGTTAGTAGGGTTCGCATGGAATATGAATCTCTCTGATATATCTCATGACGCAAAAGAGAATATATATATGAATACTTGTATTATTAATGTTCAAGGAGATCAACCCTTTATTGATAGTAATATAATACTTTCATTGAAAAAATATTTAAGTACGATTAATCCTTCAGCGGATATAGTCACTCCAGTTTATCAATTAGATAAAAAAAATATACATAATCCAAATATTGTGAAAACTCTATTAGCACAAGATGGAAGAGCTATTTATTTCTCAAGATCTGCAGTGCCACATATTAGAGATATAAAACCAGAAGAATGGTCCAACCATTATCAGTATTGGGGACATGTTGGTATTTATGGATATCGAGCAACAATTCTTTCAAAATGGAATCTCATGCCTTTGTCCTCATTAGAGAAATTAGAAAGACTCGAACAATTACGTTTGATAGATGCAGGTTATACGATTTCTACTTTCCCAGTTGATTCACCCTCACTATCAGTTGATACTTATGAACAGTTAGAAGAAGCAAGAGCTTTGGCAAATACTTTCCCAGATGTTTTGAATAATTAAGGATAGATTTGATGGTTTATAGTATGTTGTAAAATTTAAAAAATAATATATAAGATTTGTCTGCACTTTCATCTTGTTTAAAAGAAGAAGCAAATGCTATTGCATCTTTAGAAGAACGACTATGTGATGATCAAGTTGAAAAAGCTCTTTTTTTACTTGAGGATTGTTCTATCCGTAAAGCTAAATTAATTGTTTCTGGTGTTGGAAAAAGTGGAATTGTTGCAAGAAAAATTGCCGCTACATTTTCTTCAATTGGATTGACTTCTATTTATTTAAATCCATTAGATGCTTTACATGGCGATCTTGGAATCGTAGCTGAAAAAGATGTTTGCTTATTGCTTTCAAATAGTGGAGAAACCAAGGATATCTTAGAGTTGTTACCTCATTTAAAACGAAGAAGTATTTTTTGCATTGCCCTTGTAGGTGATAAGAATTGTTCAATTGCTAGACAATGTGATGTATCTTTAGAAGCAGGAGTAGACAAGGAAGTTTGTCCTTTAAATTTAGCTCCAACAGCAAGCACAGCAGCTGCAATGGCGGTAGGCGATGCATTGGCATCTGTTTGGATGGAACGAAGAGGGGTATCTTTAAACGATTTCGCGTTTAATCATCCAGCAGGATCGCTGGGTAAACAACTAACACTAAAGACTGGAGATTTAATGCTTCCAGTTTCTTCCCTAACCCCCATATCTAAAGATTTACCATTTACTGAACTAATCGTTCGAATAACTCAAGATGGTATTGGTAGTGGATGGGTTGAAGATACAAAATGTAAAGGAAAACTTTTGGGCTTGATAACTGATGGAGATGTAAGAAGAGCTCTTATCGCAAATGAACCAAGAAATTGGGTTTCATTAAACGCTAAGGACTTGATGACTTTAGATCCAATTACATTGGGTGAAAATGTTCTAGCGATCGATGCAATTAAGTGCATGGAAAAAAATATAAAAAAGCCAGTTTCAGTAATCCCTATAGTTTCTAAATCTAATGAAATGCTTGGACTGCTCCGTCTACATGATTTAGTCAATGCAGGTCTATAATGAGTCCTCAAATTGTTCGTTTTTTAAATCCTTTTTATTTGACCAGAGAAATAAATTGGTTTTTTAAACGAAAAACTTTGTCGCGAATTAAGCTTTTAGTATTAGATGTGGATGGTGTACTAACTGATGGAGGCCTTTGGTTAGATGATAAAGGCAACTCGCAGAAAAAATTTAATGTAAAAGATGGCTTGGGTATTAGATTATTACAAAATAAAGGTGTTAAAATTGCTTTTTTAAGTGGAGGTAGTGGTGAAGTCATTAATAAAAGAGCGTCTCAACTAGGTGTTGAATACTGTCTAATAGGTGTAAAAAATAAATCTTATGAATTAGTGAAATTACAAAGTCAGGTAAAAATAAGTTCTAAACATACTGCTTATTTAGGCGACGATTTAAACGACTTAGTCGTTCATAATAAAGTTTCTCTTTTAGTTGCAACTGCTGATGCATGCAAACCTTTGATTGATAAAGCTCATGTTGTTTTGAAAAGTAGGGGAGGAGAGGGAGCTGTTAGAGAATTGGCTGAACGTATATTAAAAGCTAAGAATTCTTGGCGTGATATAAAGGATAATGGTTGGATTGATAAAAATGATTGATTTAGCTTTAAGTTGAATATAATTCTATCTTTCTATATATTTGTAATATGTATACAAAAATCCCATTTACATTAATTGCAGGTCCTTGTGTGATTGAAAGTGAATCAATGATTCTTGAAATTGCTGAAGAGCTTAAGATGATTTGTGAACGAGTAGGAATTAAATTAATATTTAAGGCAAGTTTCGACAAGGCTAATAGAAGTTCATTAACTTCATACCGAGGTCCAGGAATTAAAAAAGGACTTGAGATCCTTTATGAAGTTAAGAGAAAATTTGGATTAGAGATTCTGACTGATATTCATGAGACAAGTCAGGCTAAGGATGTCTCAGAAGTAGTAGATGTATTGCAGATACCTGCTTTTCTATGTAGGCAAAGTGATTTGCTTCTCTCTGCTTATTCAGCAATAAAAAATACTAATAAAGTCATAAATATCAAAAAGGGGCAGTTTTTAGCACCCTGGGATATGAATCAGGTTGTAAATAAACTTTTTGAATCAGGGTTGAAAGTTGAGAGTGGACAATTATGGCTTACTGAGAGAGGAACTAGTTTTGGCTATAACAACCTTGTGGTTGATTTCCGTAGCTTAGTGAAATTAGCTGAGCTCAAATGTCCAGTAATTTTTGACGCAACTCATTCTGTTCAACAGCCTGGAGGCCTAGGAAGTCGTTCTGGAGGGCAAAGGGAATATGTCGCTCCTTTAGCGAGAGCAGCAGTTGCTGTTGGAGTAGATGGATTATTTATGGAAGTGCATCCCGATCCTGAAAATGCATTGAGCGATGGACCTAATATGGTTCCTCTTGAAAAGTTTGAATCTCTTTTAAAACAATTAATTCAAATAAAGAATATAACAAGTAATAAATTAGCATCTTCAAGCCTATGAATAAAAGCTTAATTACATTTTGGCTTAGATTTTTTGAAATAAGTTTAATTATTTTTAAGTTAAAAAGAAATACTGATATATTTCTATGCTTAAATAACTATTCTTTCCAAATAGCTACTAGATATTTAAAAGACCAAAAAAGAAAAGGAATAATATTTTATGATAATCAAAGAACAACTCTTGAAAAATTTAATTGTTCTATATTTCTCTTCTCATATAGAAGTAAGTTATGCCGCATCCTTTTCTTACTTATAGGAATTAGCATTAAAGCCCAGAATTTGTATCTGCCTCATCATAAAGGGGGAATGATTCAGAAAATAATCTCTAAATTAAATCGGAATCATAGCTATATAGATGATGGCTTAGATACTTATAGGAAAACACCTAGGAATATAGATTTAAGTAGGATCTATCCTAATAGTCTCTATATGCTTCCATACTGTTTTAAGGATTATCAAGCAGATTGGGTATTAAGAATGAACACGGTATTAATTAATATTGAACCTAATGTAGTCCTTCCTTCTAATTTGATTTCTGAAAAAACGACAGATTCTAATGATTCAATTAATTTATTAAATAAAAAAGAATATAGCGTAATAATTGAAAGCCCTGGTATAGAATTTTGTGAAGGATATCTTAACTGTGATTATTTAATTCAACATCCTGCTAAGGCAAAGCAAAATCCTGTATTGGCATCTAAAATTAATATTCTTAAACGCGAACAATGTTTATCTCTGATAACATCAGAATCTAAGAAGATAACATTCTTTGTTGGAGAAACAATGATTCTTTTATATTTTATTAAAACAATAGAATTATATAAAGATAGAACTGTCTATATAGGTATTTCAAAAGTCTCGTTTTTAAATTTGAGAAACTTATTAACTCCATTATTAGATCATTCAAGAGTTAAAATATCATTTGATAAATGACTTCTGAACCTAAAAAAATATTTTGTATTGGTTTTGTTTCTTATTTCCCTGGAAAAGAACTTGTTGAAAATTGTATATTACTTGAAAAATTTAATATACCTGTATTGATTTATGATAATACACCAATAGCTAGTATTAATAAAAATATATTTATTAATACTATTATTAATTTGAAAAATGTTACTTTAGTTCGTTCTGGTGAAAATATTGGTTTAGCATTAGCACTACAATTCCTAAATGAGTTGGCTAACGAAAAAGATTTTAAATATTTATTATACTTAGATCAAGATACTATTTTGAAACAAAATATAGCTTTTTTAATTAAATTAATAAAAAAAGCTATTAAGTCCTTTTCACCTGAGGTAGCTATACAGTATTTTCTACCAATAAAAATAAAGAAATCTAACAATCTTTCCGTGGGACCAAATTCTGGTTCTTTTTTTAATATAAAAGTCATTTTAAATTATGAACTTATTCCTAAGGAATATTTTGTAGAGATGATTGACTTCAAAATATTCTATGAAATAAGAAGGCATGGTTTAAAAACTTTATTAATTGATATGAGAGATTATCTAGATCATTCGAATTTGGAATCTTTAACAAAAATAAAACTCATAGGTAAAACTTTGAGATTAAGGATATATAATTTAAAAAGAATTTCGGAGATTTATTTAAGAGGCATAAGGTTAATATATTTATGTATTAAATCAAAAGACTTTTTGCTATCTATGGAAATTACTAAGTATCTAATTAAATTGGCAATTTATCAAATTTTGGCTAGAATTTCTTTGCTTTTTTCAAATCTCTTAAAACCTATTTTAATATATTAGGAATGTGTATAAAATATGATTTTATTCTTTCTTTATCTTACTTCTCCATTAGTAATTTATTCGATTCTTGGAATAAGGCTTTCAAGATTTTTTCTTTTAATTATTTTTTTTCAAAAGATATTTTCTGGATTTAAAGAAGATCAGAATTATTTGGCTTCAAAATCTCTAAGTAATCTCTTTCAAAATTTATTTTGGGTGTGGTTTTATTATTTATTTTATTTACTCTTATGGACGAGCTTTTCTTATTTTTTGATTCCCTATGATCCTATTCCATCGTTCAAATCTATTCTTCAGGATATTATTCCAAGATTTGAGATTACTTTTGTGTTCTTGATTGTATCAAGTTTGACATTAAAAGGCGCTAGATTGATAATTTCAGGTTTTTTTTTAGGATGGTTTATAAATTTTTACCAAGCAATTAATTTAATATTCTTTCTTTTAGGCTTTAAAGTTAGTCCATATTTTTTGGCTGATTTTCTTATTGATTCAAACAAATATCCTGGCTTGGTTTTAACAGACCAATATTCATTGAGTTATCAATTGGCTTCTAATGTAGATAATTTTATGGGCTTTATTAGATTGGCCGGTTTAATCGGTGAGCCTTCTATATTTGGCGTTTATTCAGTATTATCCCTTGTTATTCTATATTTCTTACCTATCCATCTCTTCCCACGTATAATACGGAAAATTCCAAAGATTAAGACTTTTCTTGTTTCTTTTTCTGTTTTGATGTGCTTAATGTCTGTCTCTAAGACAAGTATCCTATTATTAATTATTTTCTCATTGATTATTTTTACTTTAGAAATATTACCAAATCAAAATTTATCTTACTTTAATATATCGCCTTCTAGAATAATTTGTTTTTCAATTATATTTTCAATGGCGATTATATTTATAGTAAATAACTCTCAATATCTTTCGGTTCCTTTCACAAGGCTTTTTTCTGGATCAGGCCATATTTCCCATCTGAAACATAATATATCTATGCTAAGTAAGGGTCACTTTTTACATCTTATTTTTGGTTCAGGTTTAGGAATTTTTCAAAGTAGTCATAGATTTTTTCTAACACAAATAAGAGAGGGTGGAATTTTTATGGGATTAATATTCTCTTTTTGTAATTTTTATATATTATTTATTTATTTTAGTTCAAATATTTCTAGATATATTTCAGGCGAATCTAAAAACAGGATTAATTTATCTGGTCCAATAGCTTCTATAATACTTTTAACTTCATTTCTACTATACGATCCATCTTGTCAGCCAGTTTTATGGTTTACATTCTCCGCAGCTGTTAGTCTTTCCTCAATGAGTAGTTTGAAGCCTAACTCAAATCAATCTATTTAATATGTTTAGTCTATCAATATGTATCCCATCCTATAATCGTCCGAAAGAATTAAAGCGGCTTTTAGACTCGATTAAACTAGATCATTACCTGTTTGATTATGAGATTATAGTCGCTGACGATTGCTCACCAAGTCAAGAGGAAATAACAGTTATTGTCGAGTCTCAAAGCAAACGAATAAAATATATTCCTTCTAATGCGAATATAGGATTTGATGAAAATGCAATATTATTAGCAAAAGCCTCTACAAAGGATTATTTGCTATATGTCGCTGACGATGATGTGGTTAATAGTGAATACTTCAAAAACTTATTTGAATTTTTAGAAATAAATAAACCTGCTATATTGGTATCATCTTATATGTTTATAAATGATAAAAATATAATACGTAAAAAACCATATAATTGGAACAATAAATTATATAAAAGTTCTCATTATACTAAAGCTATATACAGTCTTATCTTTTTAAGTGGTCTAATAATATCAAGAGAAGAGTTATTAAATTTATTACCTTTAGATGTAAAAGGACTAATTTATTCACAAGTTTATTGGGGGTTATTAATTGCGGATAGAAAAGGATTGGAATATTTTACAAATCCATTAATAACTGTTGTTGGAGATGGAGCCAATGGATGGGGTACTAATTCAGGAGAACCGAAAAATATCTTACTCTCTGATAGGAATTTACTCTTTTCCCCAATTAGTTATCATTTATCTTTATTTAGAGTAATCAGATTATTGCAGAATAGAATTTCGAAAAGATTTATTGATAATTTTTCAATTTCTTATTCATTTAGATCTTATCAATTATTTCATAGAGCTTTTTTAATAGGTGGTAGAAAAGCAACTATTATTTTCTTTAAGAAATTATATTTGGCTCGAAAAGAAATTAAATTTAATTTCTTTATAGTTTTAGTTATATTTTTACTTGTTTTAATGAATGGATCTGTACTAAATCATTTATTTATTAAACTAACAGGTTATACTCCTGCTAATCTATTAAAAAGGATAAGAGGTGGTGTGTAAATATATGTCCAACAAATATAATCCAATATTAGCTAATTTTCCATTGTTAGAATCTTTATTTAGAAATCTATATTGGAGGATAAAGCCTGTATATACGGTCATTAATTATCTTCTTGAGAAAAAATCTAAACTAATTCATAATCCAGTATCCTTTTATAAGCCTAAGGATATTTCCTATCAATTTTTAAATTCAATACATTCGAATATCTTTTCTTGTGATGATAGTATTCTTGTTCATAGCTCTCTTCAGAGACTTAAAGAAGTAGGAGTTGATGCTTCAATCTTTGCAAATGAATTAATTTCATCACAATCTAGGAAAGGGAATATTTGCTTGCCTACTTTTCCTCTTTTTAGAAATGAACCGAAGCGATTCAATCGTTTTGATGATATCCCTTTAGATCCTAACTTATTTAAATTCGACTTATCCTCAACTAGAGTAAGTACAGGGTTACTTGGGAAAACTATTCTTGATTATAAAAATCATAAACGTAGTAAAATTCCAATAAATAATCTTTCGGCTTTAGGATCTTGCTCTGAAAATCTATTCAATAAAGAGATCAATTATCATTTAAGTCCTTATCCATGCGGAAAATATAGTGCTTGGCAGGAAATTTATAAATTAAACTTTACTATTGTCTTTTTAGATGTCAATCCCACGCATACTTGTACTTTGATACATAATATTGAAGATTCTAACCCCGAACTATGGCCAGTATCTAACTGGTATAGATCAAGGGAATACAGCATAAGAGATAAAGAAAGTTGTTTTGTTCTAAAAACCTTACAGCGCAAACCAAAATGGAGTCTTAGCTATTGTGAGAATATATTATTTAGAGACTTAATTCAAAACAATATAGTTCAATCACATAATGTGTGCGGTATCAATATTTATATAATGAAAGCATCAGAGTTTATCAATTATGTTAAGAACCATAGGAAAGAAAACTATCCATATTACTTAACTTGTCTATCTAGAACTTGTTAATGATATCTTGTGAGATTAAATCTCGATTAGTAGGCTTTAGACCCTTAGCATATTATGAAGGGGGTATTATTTTGTCTAAAGGTAATAAAATATTCTTTAGTGATTTATATTTGTCTGATTTAAGTTTAGTATTAACCTTGCCCTTGATCAACTCAAGACGTTATCATCTGCCTAGTTTCAAATTGTTAACTAGATTACTTCGTTCTAATCCTGGCCCTGCCATAGTCTTACCTAATAATAATGAACTTTTGCTTGTAACTCATGATGGAATATTATTATGTAATCTTAAAAATAAATCAGTTAATTTAGATAACAATATCGTTTTAGGAAGACCTTTTAATATAACTTCCTGCAGCTTAAATCCTAATTCAAAAGATATA
>MDTG01449159.1_pt1 | contig 30344 bp, 16 predicted proteins | sample 811421 | NCBI WGS metagenome assembly MDTG01 (sample SAMN05326645, study PRJNA326480) | marine metagenome | isolation source: seawater | place: Pacific Ocean: South East | collected 2011 | reverse complement strand
ATCGTGGCGGTCTATGCACTCAATTCATGGCCGACGAAATAGGCACATCAACTAAACAAGTCGGCGTGTTTATGTCGCCAACAAAGTCGTTCGTCCTCCCAGAGGACAAAGATATCGACATCATAATGGTCGGACCGGGTACGGGCATAGCGCCATTTAGGGCATTCATGGAACAACGAGTGTTCGATGGTGGAAAGGGTAGAAATTGGCTATTTTTCGGGGACCAATCGTCAAAAACCGAATTTTACTACAAGGATACTATTGAATCTTGGCTCGATAGTGGAGATTTGTACCGTTTTACAACAGCATGGTCAAGAGATCAAGCCGAGAAGATTTATGTCCAACACAGACTGAAAGAGCATGGTGCTGAGGTTTGGGAATGGTTTGAAAACGGAGCATATTTCTACATTTGTGGTGATAAAACCTACATGGCAAAAGATGTTCACAGGGCATTAATCGAAATCGCTATGGAGCACGGCGGCATGTCCGAAGCAGACGCAACTCATTTTATTGAAAAGACAATGATGAAAGAACAAAAGCGATATCTTAGAGACGTTTACTGATTACAATCCTTTTGTGGGCAGTACGACTCTTTTTACGGGTATATTTTCACGTGTTGCAATATCGATCATCCGCTTAGTCCATACAGAATCTGGACCAGGGAATGCCAACATATGAGTGGCGTGATTTAACATTTCATTTGCCAATGAGGCAATTGCCTCCGGACGACCGCTATCTAACTCGGTATTCGGCCTTGGCGTCTGCCAAGCTTCAGTGTAAACCGCTAACGGGATGTTTTGATTATCAGCCCATCTTTCTGCTAAGTAATCTACGCCGCTAGCGCCTCCAATAATTATCATGTCAGGATATGCATGCTGCTCAACCCATTTGTCGAGTTGATCTTCTAACCATGAATAGTCATAAAATTTTGAGTTTCCACATATGACTAGATTGATAATTTTCCCATCTCTATTCAAATCTCTTCCGCCTAATTCGGCGACGATTTCCGCACCTGACTTGCCTACATGGACCATATCTAGCAATCACAGTACTACCATATTAATATATTCATTAAGTAGGCATATTTTTTGCGAAAACTCCCTAACTATTGCCAGTTTAATAAAAAAATTACCGGAATTCGGACTAGTCAATAATTTCTGAATAAGTTAGTTCAACCGTTTTACTCATAGATTACCGATGTCTCCAACGAAATATGGGATTCAAGCGAGTCTTGATTGCTAACCGCGGTGAAATAGCCCTTAGAATTCTTCGAACTCTTAGGGATATGGGCATAGAAGCAGCGATTATTCATGGCAAAGAGGACAGATTATCTCTGCCAGTTATGCTATCGGATGTTGCTTACCCAAATTATCGAAGCAACCCTCTGGACTCATACTTGGATATCGAAGCAGTTGTCAATGCTGCAAAGGAATTGGGATGCGATGCAGTTCATCCTGGATACGGTTTCTTGGCAGAGAATGCACAATTTGTCAAAAGGCTTACTGAGGAAGGAATTACCTTCATTGGACCGTCTAGCGATGTTATTACACTGCTCGGCGATAAAATAGAGGCAAGAGCTGCGATGGAAGCAGCAGGACTTCCAGTCGCTAAGGGTTCATCGGAGCCAATTTCGGATGAGAAAGTCGCCAGCGAATTAGCGGATGAAATTGGTTATCCGGTCATAATCAAAGCGGCAGCAGGTGGCGGAGGAATCGGAATGCAAATTGTAGAAGAAGAATCGCAATTTGCTAGTGCTCTGAAGTTGTGTATGTCTCGTGCTAAGTCAGCTTTTGGAGATGAGAGAGTGTTTGTTGAAAAATACATACAGGGTGCCCAACACGTTGAATTCCAAGTATTAGCAGATGGAAAGAATGCCATACATTTTGGTGAGCGCTTTTGTTCGATTCAGAGAAGACATCAAAAATTGGTCGAAGAAGGCCCTTGGCTATCTGATGAAAAACGAAGCGAGATTGGAGACCTCGTTTGTCGTGGTGCTGAATCTGTTGGTTACAAGGGGCTGGCAACCTTTGAATTTCTGCGAGATGCTAACGGAGATTTCTATTTCTTGGAGGTTAACCCAAGAGTCCAAGTCGAACACACCGTGACAGAATTGATTACTGGTTATAATTTGGTTGAGTTGGGAATTAGAGTTGCTCAAGGTGAAGAATTACCAGTGAGTCAAGATGAAATTAAATGGCGCGGTCATGCTATACAGTGTCGTCTAAATGCTGAGGATCCGAAAGAATTCGTACCTAGTCCGGGTAGGCTTTGGGATTGTCATTTCCCTTCTGGTTTTGGTATAAGATGTGATACGCATGCCCATCCCGGATACGAGATGCCAGGTTGTTTTGATTCATTATTGGCCAAATTATTGACATGGGGTCACGACAGGGATGATGCGATTAGAAGAATGCGTACTGCACTTGATGAAACTCAGATAACTGGAGTTCAACATCTCATTCCACTCCACAGGAGGATAATGGATGAAGAGGATTTCCTAAATCGAGATGTGACAATACAGTATATTGAGAACCATCAAGAATTGCTTGGATGAGGTGGTTTGTTTGGACGTACTGATGGTTGGAAGTATTGCTTATGATAGTGTAACCTCACCAGTTGGCAATGTTGAGGATGCGCTTGGAGGTTCAGCAGTTTATGCAGGTATCGCCAGTCGTTTTCACGGTAATTACCTAGGCTTAGATAAAATTGGCTTAGTAGGAGTTGTTGGGCAAGATTTCAAGTCTACCGATATTGCAATGCTAGAGTCACAAGGATTAGATTTGACAGGCTTAGAAATTGCCGAGGGTAAGACGTTTCGATGGGAAGGCTCCTATCATGGAGACATGGGAGTGGCTCAAACTCATGACACTCAATTGAACGTGTTTGGTGATTTCGACCCTAAAGTGCCCGCACAATCAACTAGTCCGAAAGTTCTCTTTTGCGCTAACTTAGTGCCAATGCTGCAAGCTAAAGTTCTAGAACAGGCAAAGGGAACTCGGTTATCCATGTTAGATTCAATGAATCTATGGATTGAAATTGCCAAGGAAGACTTGTTGTCGGTGATGAAGAGTGTTGATTTGATAATAATCAATGAGGGAGAGGTTAGAATGTTGACTCAAGATGACAATCTAATTAGAGCCTCAAGAACATTAATTCAGATGGTTGGTTGTCAAACGCTTGTAATCAAAAAAGGCGAAAATGGTGTTGTTGCATTTCATGGCGGAGAGATTATTTCCTTGCCTGCCTATCCAACCGATAAGGTCGTTGACCCGACTGGTTGTGGTGATTCTTTCGCTGGGACCATTGCGGCCTTCCTTTCATCAAATGATGGAGAACTAACTAGAGATGAGCTAAGAGAAGCATTGGTCAGAGCAACTGTAACTGCTAGTTTTACACTCGAGTCATTTGGTACTAGTGGATTACTAAATTTAACCGTTGAAATGTTCAACTCAAGGCTGAATAAATTTGAGAAGATCTTATCTTAATTACAAATCAATTCTAGGTAGTCCACCTTTACCCGCGGTAGAACTTTTGTGAGTATCTGAATCTATCAAATCTGTAAACGATAAATCATCGTTTGATTCAGCAAACTCTTGTTCATTTTGTTCTATTAACGCCTTTCTTCTACGGACATTTTCTTCTAATTCACGGGCTTTTTCATCGGGCATTACTCCACCATTGCTTTGTGCAAGTGTTCTAAATGTCTCAAGTTCATCTTGCTGCGCTTCATCCGCACGTTCCCTCAAATTTGGAGATTGGGGGGTAGTCTCTTCTAAGGCAGTGATTACACGATTAGTAATCGTGGAACCTAATTCTCTAACCGCGTTGCCAAGAGCAGGTACTAACCTTCCTCTTCTCGGTAAATTAGTAGGATTAATTCTTCGCTTTACTAGTCGAGAATTATTCGCTGATGTTTTCTTTCTCAATCTAGAGTTTTGATTTACGGGAGCAGTGTCGGATTTTGGCAGTTGTCTTTGCGGATTATTCTCTCTTCTTGCGCTAGCAACTAGTGACTCAACGGTATTCCCTTCAATGTCGATATTGCCGAGCAATGTGTCTGGTGAATTAAATCCTGCAAGGTCGGTAGTAGTTGATTGTTCGACTATTTCATTTGGATTATGATATCCTTCTTTGTTCCAAAAACTTGGTAATAAGTCTGGCATTTGCGCAGGCCCAGCCTCTTCACTTCTCGATGTTTCAATACTCGAAAGTAATCTTGAATTTGGATGGCTGGAGAGTGGTGTAGTTTGCGGGCTATTATTGACTCTCGGCAAATCTAAGTCCAATTTATTGAACATAGACATAGGGTGACTTTCTTGTCTACTTCTTCGATCACCAACATTACCAATTCCTCGCTGAATCAATGAACTTCCAGCGGTAGATGGTGTGCGTTCACGTCTTTCATCCGCCATTTCCTGCCAACTTGGAACATTTTCTTGAGCTGCAATTGTAAGTGGCATTTGCGAATCGAATATGCTCAAATCCATAACTGGTAGAATTTCTGGCTCAGGAGCGACAGACTCTGCGATATCGCTGGCAAGAAACGTGGCAATTGATTCAGGTCTTGATACGGGTGTTACATCAACAGGTACTTCATTAGTTTCCAGTATCGAATTCCTTGGATATTGGGCATCTGTATCAAGGATTTCAAGACCATCTGCTGCTTCTTCAAGTGAGAATCCTTTTTGCAGTTTCATCAGTATTGTGTTTAGTTTCAGTAATGAATAATCGTTGCCAGTAATTACATGACAATCACCTGCTTCGGTGTCGATTGTTAGGGTAGGTTTGCGCGTTACAGCCCACCCAATAATCAACCCAATACCCGATATGAAAGTGAAAATCTGAAGAGCAGATGATGCAAAAATTCTGACGCTTGACCAAATTAAGGCCAATCCAAGAGTAGCAATATAGCCAGGCACTAGCCTTGTGTGGTGGTGGTGCACTCGGTTAATTGTATGAATCTTTATGTCAAGCCCATGACCCGATTTTGCCTCCAAACTTAGCATTCTTTCATCGACATTTGCGACAACTCTGCCGGACGCGCCTTCAAGGTACAGTGAGTCGATTTTTACATCTTTAGACTCAGACGATGAATATGCTACGCGACCTGTTGAGTACATCCCGTTTGCCAAAGCAAACTGTAGAGGTTAAGAAACCACCGCAAATTTATGCTTTGAAAGACCCGGTTTCGTTGTTGATATTTTTCGCCGACTTATTCGCTTGATTCTATAATTGCGGAGCCGATAATTCGGGGTTTTGAATCCAATTGAGCAATAATTGCAGAGGTTGGATTTTCTCTCCTAATATAGACGGGAGAATCCCACTCAACAAGGAGTTCGCCATCATTAGTCGACTTTACTCTGCCAACGATAAACTGTAAGTCAACGCTAACATGTACTACATCACCTTCGGCAAGAATTCGCTTCTGGAATGGAGAGGTTTTCATGGCTAATTTTGATATTTTATGTTCAACCACCGATAGCGGTATGTGAGTATTGGTTTTTTTGTCATTTATTGCAGGTTTGACAATTATCGAGCCGTTGCTTAAAGAATCGTCTTTAGCTCCTCTTATTGCAATGCCTACTCTATCACCGGATTGAGCACTTTGGACATCATCATCCATAACTTGTAGAGATTTTGTATTGCCGCCGCCATTTGATGGCAATATATGCAGTTCATCATGAACTCTGAGGGTGCCACATTGAACATATCCAATTGCGACCAAACCGATACCTTTGACATTAAAATGTTGGTCGATACTAATTACCAAAGGAGATGTTGCAGAGTTAGCTAATTCATCCTCGATGTCATCCATCATCTCGTAGAGTTTGTTGCGAATTTCAAGTCCATCAGGTGCCATGAACTGCCATTTGGTTAATCCTGCTTGGGCAAACATTTTTTCAGCCATTCCTTGATCTACCCATTCTCCTTCTTTCGGCTTGACTACTGCAATACCATGCTCGATACTAGAACTTGCAAACGCAACTAATACTTCTCCGAGTACTGCATCGATGGCATTTATTTCAATAATGCCAACTCTTCCTGCAGAGATAGCATTGAGCAAGGGTCTCAAACGTTCCGGATATCTTGCAGGTCTAATTATCGAGATTATTTTTGCGACACCATCTTTGGTTTCTTTGTGTACATAAGTGTGCACATCTCTCTGGTCGGTTGCTTTGGCAATTTCTTTCGCGAATTCATCACTGCCAAACATAGCGATGTTCAGTACAGTCATAACACCGCCACCTCAGAACCTTAAATCAATTTAGGGGAAACTACTCGGTTTTATGAGCAATCATGTTATTTCTAATCTTTTCTGCTTTTTCCCATTCGACCTGCTCTTCGTCATTTTCTACGACAAATTGAGGTATAGGAATAGGGCGCATCATAGAATCTATTGCAACGAAGAAAAAGTAACCTTCACAGATTTTTTTCTTTTCCCATGTTGCTTTATTGACTGCTAATGCAGTAACTTTTGAACATGCTGTGTGCGTACTTGTGTACACTACTTTACCAGTAACCTCAAGCAGGTCACCTTGCCTAGCGGGGGCAATAAATTTCAGTGTGTCTATTGAGATAGTAACGAATTCTCGGTGAGCAAATTTGGAACAAGAGATGCCTCCAGCTTTGTCCATGATTGAAAGTAGTTTGCCACCAAATAGGGTGTCGTGATCATTTGTATCTCCAGGAAATACATGCTCGATTAACGTAACGGGCTCTTTTGAGTATGGCTCCATGGCTGCCGGAGGGGTATCTACTTCAAGAAGTCATGCTGTGAATTTTCTTTCATGCTGTGGGTTATCCGAGCGCCAAATTGTAGGCCATCACAGGATAAAACGAACGTATTTCCCCAATCTCGGATTAATAGATTTTACTCTGATGGTTTCTATGATGTTCGAAGTTGGACCATATATTCAATGCAATAGTTTCAGCTTCGCTGGGTTTACTTCTGGGGCATCAGAAGGGAAATCGGTTGGATGAATTAATCAAATGATGATGTAACGGAGAAACTGTGGAAAACCAGAGTTTCTATTTATTATAGAATATTTGAACTTTAAATATCCGTTTCACGAAAAAGCGATGCATTTTAGGCGTAGAAGTCTTGGATAGAAACTGGCGATAGCATGGCGATTGTGAATAAGCGAACAAAAACATCATTATTTTTGACTCTTCTAATGATTTTAACCCCTTTTGCTGCGGCATCAACAGTGACAACATTTTCTAATGGGTCACAAGAGATAGTTGTTGAATTTAAAGATGGATTCAATTTAGTTAACAATACAGACGGAGGCTTTTATCTCGGTAGTGATGAAACAATAACCAGTGCTAAGGTAAATGTAAGTTCACAGCCTATGTTGCATTCAACATCGAGTGGTTATTCTGGCTTGCAATCTTACTCTTGGGACAGCAATATCAATAATGGCGCAACTACTTTTGATAATGTTAGTAATTTTGTCTTTAACAAAGGTACCTTGCAAAATTCAGTGCAGTTTAATTCTGAATCTTTAGTGACGGATTTTGAACTTGACAACGGACAATTCGACAATACTACAAACAATTTTGATGATCAGGGTAGACCAATCACTTGGGATTATAGTAAAGTAGGGTTTAAAGAACTTAATTCAGGGCCAGACTATTGCGCATCAGGAGATATGTGCTGGGGGACAAACATATTTGATGGAGACTATACAGACGACCTTGATACTGATCCGAACCCTTACACAGATGCGATAGAATTCAAACTAACAACTCCAACAATGTACCTAGACAACAACCTAAACGACACGTTCTTGAGATTTTCTTCCTGGCATCAGATGGAAACGAAATATAACCAAGTCGGGGACTTTTATTTTGATGATTGTGCATACATAGAAATTGCCTATTCTCCAGTTGGTCAATTTACTGGCGAAGAATTGACTGAACCACTGCTAATCAATTTCCTTGAGTCATCAGGCGTTGGCCCTTCCGCTGGCCTTTATGCAAAGGATGACTCGGGAGCGAACAGGGATAGGATCTCTCCTGAATGTAATGCATTGGAAAACAATTTCTTTGGCATTGCAGGGACCTCAACCAGCCCTCAGAACTTGGATGGTTGGTCTACGATCGCAGCTAACCTAGCTCAATATCAAGGGAACTACATAAGAATTAATTTTATACTGTTCCATGCCGATGCTCCCGGCAACGTTGTTCAATCAGACGCTCCGGGTTGGTATATTGATGACGTGACTATTGGTGAGAAATATGCTTCCGAGGGTACCATGGTTATTGAAAACCTACAACCCCCACAGATTTATGACGAAAAGTCTCCAAACGGCTATGGATTATTGTTTTTGGATTCATTCGAACCAGCGGATTCAGAATTGACATTTGCCGTTCGTGATGCAATCACTGGACAGATTGCGACAGATGAGAATGGCATTGCTTTCGAAAATCTTCGGGGGCCAGTTATTGAGCTATGGGATTTAGATGCAACTACATATCCATATATTGATGTCGAGGTTAATTTTGATTCAGGAAATGACCAAATATCCACGCCAATTTTTTATGGATATACATTTGGAACAGAAATGGGTCTGACTTTTAACGATCTAGACAGAGTTAGAGGATTGTCTCTATCGGACGGTGAATTTGATTATGTTCATGACAAGGGGATAGATATTTACATCAATTCTTCAACATTCTTGAACTCGCAATATGGTGAATTCTCAAAGCCAATCTATGGTATCAATGTTACCGGAATAAGAGATTGTATATCGGTCATTGAACTATACTCTCCGATGAATACAAATGCGCTTACCTTTGATGCTGATACTGATGAATATTTTGCTGCTCCAATTTTTGAATTTGATTTAAAATTAGAATTTGTCTCTGATTGTGTTGTAGATGGAATTTGGGTTGAACTTATTTTCGGCCACCACATGACTGGAATCGAGTTAGATTACGGTGCAGACCAAGTCAATGAATGGGAGTTTAAAGATCCCGGGTATGGCTATTTTGGCTTTCAAAATAGTTTTTACGATGGAGAATTTAACGGTATTAGTCAAGCTTCATCATCTGGAAAATTATCAATAGATTCAGTAACTGGCACAACAATCGACGGATTTTTCCTATTACCTAAAGATTCAATTGTGGAATATTTCGATGTGCAGTTTTATAACAATGATATATCAAACGTTAACAATACTAACGAAGGCTTTCAATTATCACTAGCACTAGGTGCGGACTCTAATTTAGTCTCTGTCACAGATAGTTCGCAATCGTTTACATTGTTAGACACCGTGTCAAATAAACAAAAGCCAATACAGTTTCTGAATTCATTTGTATCAAACCCAAATGCTCCAGTAATAAAGACAGATTCAAGCGGTATTGATTGGATAAGAATTGGTTTCAAAGTTGATCAAACCGAAACCACTAATGGTGGTTCTGTTGAAGTTGCAAATTTAAAAATAATCTACAACTTAGAGCACCAGATTGGCCAAGATGGACAATTTGCAAACTACTTAAGAGAATTCGTTGCTGTTTCGAATCAAGCTTCAACCCAGTCTTCAGGCTCTCAGACTCTTGTCCCAATCGAAACATCATCTGTTAACGGTGGACAATTGACTTTGAGTAACCTATCTATTATCAGTGAATCAGGCTATGATTCAACCTTGACTTGGAATAGTCAATACAACGGGTTGTATTCTACAGGTGAACTATATCACATAACCACGACACACAACGTTGATGTTACCACTGGGGCGAATTTAGAGAAGTGTAAGATTACTTTCAAGACTAAAGATAATACTTTCTCCCTGGGTTACGATTTAGTGACAGGTTGGTTCGAAGAAGGTGATGACGAAGATTATGTCACACTCCATCCTTCTTCCACCGCCGCGAACGCAAACGGTGGACGTGAAGTGAATTGGAAATTCATTGTCAACTCTAACTGGGATGACCAAGATAAAGCAATCATCTTATCTGAAACTGTGGCTGACAACGGCGTAATTGGTATGCTTTCTGGTATTTCTTTGAATCCCCCTAACGGTAACGCCGTGGAAAATGACATTCAAGTTACCAACTTTTCGATTTTTAACTCGGCTGGAACACAGCAGCAACTTGATCAAGCATATTCCAATCAAGTGATAACTCTGGAAGGAAATCTAACCTTTGAGTCAGTTCAAGCATCACCTGACCCTGCAAGTTATTTCCTAGTCGTAGAAGAGCGAGGCATCGAGATAGATGGAGAATTCACAAACGTTACGTGGACTGAGATTGCCAACCGCTCAGGTGCAATCTATGGTTACTTCGAATGGAATGTTAATCTAGGACTCTTTGCATCTGGCGCAGAAACTTACCGTTTCAGAGTTGCTGGTTATGATGGCGGAGATGTATTGTGCCCGCCAAATGAATACAACCCTGATTCAGATTGTGGCATTCAATTCAATTTATCGATTGACATTTTAGATCCAAACCTACTTTCATTCGAGCTGTACAAGCTTGATTTCAATCAGGGTGATATCAATTCAGATGAAAACTGGAGATTAGTATTTGATGACTCATGGGCAACACCAAAACAAAATCAAGACTTCAGGATAACAATAAGCGATGTACCAACACCACCAGAATCAGCAGTGTTACATGTCTGGGTAGAGGTTGAAGATGATACGAATGGGAACGGCCTTGCAGAGGAATCAGAATACCAACAAATACCAACGACCTCAAATGGTGGCTCTCCAAATGCTACCTTTGTTGGTACCTATAACGATCTTGCTAATTCAGGACTTAAAGGCAAAGTCAGCCTGTGGGTGGAATGTTATGATCTAGCAGGAAATCCAGTTGATGGCGGTGGACCTGGTTTTGATAATGATTATATCACTTACGTCAGTATGGATTTGGAATATCCAAGGATTAAATCACTTAACATCGAAGACTCATACGGAGTTAGAATGATTAACGATATTCCGGCAAATGCCCCACAGGGTGTTGGAGTTTGGAATCAAACAATGTTTGCTGGAAACGAATACAACATAGTTATTGATGCCGAGGACGGAAACGGCTGGAAAGACGTTGAATTGATTGAGGTAGTACTAGCGCCGCAAGAAACAAACTATGACTCAACAATTCTTTATTATCCACGAAACCAATCAGCTTGGACAAATAGTCAATTGTTTGAAATATCTACAGATTCTTCTGGGGAATCTGAAGCAAGAATAAGAACCACCGATGGAAATGTGCTTATCGATCCGTTTGAATCAGATTTCATAATCTATATTCCAATTAGTTTCAAATGGGGTCTGCCTTTGAGCGGCCAATTTACACCGTCTTTCCAAATAAAAGATTTAGACAATTCACCAGTTTTCTCTGAAAGTTCATTCCGGCAAAGCTGGACTTATCAAAATGACATGCGACTGGACTTTAGATCTAATTTAGACGGTAAACAGATGATTTCTCCTACTTTGACCGACCAGGACATACCAATATCGGAAAATCTCTATCACGAAATCGGCCAAGAAACATTCCTCGGTTCTGTCACTGGTGGAGACACTGTAATGTTTTCAGGACAATACTCATTTACTTCTGGGATACTAGAAAATGTGTTTATCACTCCAGAAGTTGAGTTGACTATGGAAATAACTCGAAAAGAAGTATTTAGAGACTCAGAAAAGGATTACGACCCTGTCGAAGAAGAAGTGACTATACATACCTTTAGTGGTGGTAAGTTTGATATTCCTATCAAAATGCCATCTTATCAGAATGAATTTGAGTATGACTTTAAGTTGATTAATTTACCAGTAGGTGCAGAGGATTTGACAGCCTCATATTGTTTTGGCTCAGTGATAAATGGTTGCGGCAAGTTTGTAATCAAGGTTGATGACGAACCCCCAAAACTAGTATTCGGATCATGGTCAGCAAGCAGAGGCGAAACCGCCCCTGACGGTTTGGATCCGGAATTATTTGATACCATGCCAACTTCGACATATCATTGTGTAGATGTGTCAACTCAAATTGAAGAGCGCGGTAGTTTGGCGGAGGGTGCAACAACCCTAAATTGGATGTATTACAACGGAAATCCAGAAAATGGTGACGTTTGGAGTGTTTACCAAAGTAATTACCTGGCAGTTCCGCAATCGATCCCAATGAATCTTTCGGCAGGAAGCCTAGGTTACATCAAGGCTTCAGCGGAATGTGTTGACTTATGGCCGGTCGAATTCGGACAATTCGAAGTCACAGAATCAAATCTGAATCAACCAGGGCTTGAAGTAAACTTAGTGATGTGGATAGAGACCGTAGATAGCGCAGGATCGCCAATAATCGGTGCAGGCCGTTACCTTGAGAATGGGTCTGCATTAGGGATTGAAGGTAGCGATAACGATGGCCAAGACAGTTCTACCTACAAACTAGAATTTGAAGGTAGTAAATTCGAAGTTAGAAACACAAGAACAATTCCAGATTCTCCAACAGTTGGCGATAAAATAACTCTCGAAGTTGAACTAATCAACTCAGGAATTCCAGGTATTGCTAATTTAGAAATCAAGTCTGTTACCAATAACCAACCACCAGTTTTCGAAGGTTACATCACTAGCGAAATTATTGGCAAAGATCAAGCACAATGGGTTTCAATAGAGCTGGAAGAGTTCACCGATGCAACTACTGGTATGTACTATATTGTTTATGACAATGAAACCAAGGACATATTGTTCAATGGCAAGGATAAAGGTAAGACATTTAACGTCAAGGTATCCAGTGGTTCAGATGGTGGTATTTCGATGAGTTTGATAGTTATCATCCTAGTTGGCGTGATCGCAGTTTTAGCAGTTGTTGTAGTTGTCATATCACGCAGAGACCGTGGAGATGACTTTGATGATGAATTTGAAACTGAGTATGAAGAAGACAAATCGTACGCTTCGATTCCTCCACAAACACAGACCTATTCTGCTCCAGCAGCAGCGGTAAGTCCAGAAATGGCTGAGGCACTTGAGAAGTTCAACTTCTGGACTCAAGAGGAGATTCAAGGGTACTTCGACCAAGGATGGAGCGTCCAACAGTTGGAAGAGTGGCTAGAGAATCAATGAGTGAGTATCAATGACCTCAAGGATAGGTTGGGAAGATCTCGTTTGGGATGATCCCGACGGCGGTAAGATTGTGCTTCATGGCACGATACCCACCGTTGTCTATCCTCGTAAATTACGCCCATCGGTGGAATGGCACGGATTGGCACTGCTAGAATCTGATGAAGTAGTAGAATTGTGGGAACAGGAAGAAAAAGATGAGGCAGAATCAAGTGGTGTAAATCTCGCTCATGGCTTAGTATCCGGCGGGACAATGGGTATTTTTCTTGAGGAAGTCACCCAAATTGAGGAGGTTACCTCTGGACGTTTTCCTGACCCAGAGCCCAGAAGAGTCCACCGCTTAGCACAGCGACACAATCGTCCGGTTTTTTTCATTGAACCAGAGTTGGATGACGAGGATTGGGAAGCCCACATGATCGCAGAGGCCAAAGAAGTATCTCGCTGGAAGAAATTACTTGGCTTGGTAACTGTGGGGAAAAAATGGCGCAAGAGAGTCAAAATTAATATTTTTGAAGCACAAAAACCACCAAAAGGAGTAACTGCTAATCTATCTTCGGCTGCAGTGCTTTGTGCAACATGGTGGGACCTCAATGAATGGTTGATCGGGGATAACATCGCTAAAGCGAGGAATAAAAGGTTCGCTGCTCGCCTTAGGGGCGCTCTAAGGGAACTTAGAAACGAACATGGCAAAGGAGCTGTGTTGTTAGTACCGTTGTTTTTGCCATGGCGTAGTTCAATTCTTGAAGAACTCACAAGTTTGCCAGATGTAGAGGAGAATTCATCAAACAAGACCTCTAGGCTAGACATGGAGGAAGAGTGATGGCGGTTGGTGGAGTAGATGTTAGGGTTGAGAATCAACTCGTTAGATTCGTTCCCAAACAGCCGGTAAATCATGATGCAGTTATTTCACAGTTAGCTGGCCAAAAAAATGGAAATATCGTCGTTAAGACTCTCCAGAAACCAAGAGCTACAATAATTGTTGATGAAAAAGGAAGAATTGTAGTTCATGGTACTCACAGAGTTGAGGCTGCTCGTGCAGCAGCCAAAGAATTGCTTCTCAGACTAGGCCTTGACGAATCCGGATTGCAAACAGAATTAGGTCCTGTAATTGCATCGTTTAACTTTGAGTCTAGTGTAAATGTTGAGGAAATGAATAAACAATTCACAGGTGGTTCAGCAACCTATGATCAAAGGTTAGGTTGTGCAGTGATAATTGATGACCGGCATAATTTGAGGTTGTATGTTTGGCCGAATGGGAAATGTGTAGCAAGCGACGCTAGACATCCAAACATGGTTGCCATGTCAGCGGTTTTTTGGAAAAACCAATTGCAGCAAAACAATTTGTTATCGTGAGTGATATAATGGCTAACGAAGGACTTGCATGGCAAGGACCAATACTTGACAATCACTTCCACCTCAATCGTAATGGTCGATTCCTAGATGCTGCTAAAGATTTCAAAAATGCTGGCGGAACAAGCGTAGTACTCGTTCATTGTCCAGATTTTTCTGCGCCACCAACAACTAGGTTAGGTCACCGCGAGTCCTATCAAAACACCATCGACATGGCTGATTCAGTAAGAAAAGAAGTAGGTCTTGGTGTTCGTGTGGTCTTGGGTCCACACCCTGCTGCTTTCGCTCACCAATTCATCAAATGGGTCGATGAAGACGGAGACTTGGGTAGAGAGAAAGCCATGCAAAATTATCGCGACAGTATTGACGAAGCAGCTGCGTTCTATCACGAAGGGCAAGCCCACGCCATCGGAGAAGTAGGTAGGCCTCACTGGAAAGTATCACATGAAATATGGAATTTGTCAAACGAACTGCTACTTGAGACTATGAAACTGGCAGCTAATGATGGCTTTGCTTTACAATTACACGTTGAGGGTGAACTGGAGTCTACTTACCTTGACATGGCTGCAATGGCAAGCAAGGCTGGTTTGGCAAAAAATCGTCTGGTAAGACATTACTCGCCACCTAATGTTTCCTCCAACATTACACAAGGATTGACGCCAAGTGTTCTTATTGGTAAAGGGGCGCTAGAAACACTAATTGAAACTGCAAACAGTTGTAGCCACGGGTTCTTACTGGAAACTGATTACATGGATGATTTGCGCCGACCTGGGGCAGTACTTGGCCCTAGGACAGTACCAAGAAGAACCCAACAATTAGTTTCGGCAGGTATTGATGAAGAATTAATGTGGAAGGCACATGTTGATTTGCCTAACCAGTTGTATGGCGAAGAGTAGCCTAAATTGGGACATTTTTCCATCACATTCATGAACAGAACTCGCTAGCATTGGTTTGGTAGACTATGAAGCGTAGGGTTCTAGCGGTTTTGCTGGTGGCAGTTTTCTTTCTACCATTTTTACCTGCAACAGGTGCACAGAACCCATTGTTTGGTGTGAGTTTAACATGTGATTCTCCAACAGAGATGGATGTTAGTCCATCAGGATATGAACCAGTGGAAATGGTTTGTACAATTGAAAATACTGCAACAATCGGGGCCACTAGAATTGAAATAACTAATGAATGGAATGGTGGCGCGACAGCAGACATGCTTGGTGCAACAGGCGAGTACAGCGTCGATGCAGGCCAATCTGAAGAGTTCACAGTCACTTTCAGTGGAACAACAAAACAACCATCAACCAATAGCTATGATTTCGAGATTTTTGCAACGGTAACTGAGTGGAATTCAATACCGCTTAATGAGCCACTACCAAGAGAGAATGATTCGTTTGCAGATACATTAGAAATTGCAACATACGGTGCAGTAGAGTTGAGAATCAACGATGTTTCTACCAGGAAAGTTGAGGCAGGAAACGAGTTTTCGATAAATCTACAATTCTCAAACAAAGGTAACGACCTTGACAAAGTTCGAGTAGATATCGCAAATATCAATGATTTAAAGATAGCAGGATTCAGTTTCATTGGCTCAGAATTTGTTGCCGAGGATTTGGCTATCGGGGAAACTTCAACATTGAAAGAAATAAAGATTTTAGCACCAAGTGATATTGATTCTACAGCTAACTTTGAACTCCAATTCCAAGCAAGTAGTACTAATGATCCTAGCGCCCCAATAAGTGAAACAGTAATACCAGTGTCTGTAGAATCGAGCAAATCGTCTGGTTCCCTAACCGGCGGAATAAGTGAGGTAGGCGAAGACGATTTAATTCTATACGGGGCGATAGCAGGGGGAGTAATTCTCCTATTCTTGTTGCTGGGAGTAGTTTCTCGTTCAATTAAGAAAAAGAATGCAAAGAAGAATGCGGAGCAACAAGCAGCAATTGAATTGGACGAACCGGAAACTCCAAATCAAAATGATGAATTTGACGACTTATTCGACGATCTAGACGATATCGATATGGAAACCGACGAATTTGATGATTTATTGGATGAATTCTGATTTAGTATAGCGTTTGGCCAGACTTTTCAGCACCCATATTTGGACATTTTCATCCACTTTTGATGGTAACAGTCAAAGAGCGAGTGTGTTCTGCAACACTTAGTATAGGTGGCTACGCGATGTTGAACCTCAGTGGAAAGACCGCATTTGTCTTTGGAGTTGCGAGTGAAGATTCGATTGCTTGGGCTATCTGTAAGATGTTAGCAGAGAGTGGAGTGAACCTATATTTGGGATACCAGAAAAGGTTTAGAAGCAGAATCTTCCAACTCAAAGATAAGTTACCTCAAATCGCCGGTTTCTATCCATTAGATGTATCTACAGATGAAGATACCAAGGAATTCTTTGATGCATTTAGCAAGGACAATCCCGGCAAGAAAGCCGACATCATGATTCATGCAATAGGATTTGCACCACGCACGTGTTTTGACAGGCCAATACTATTCGTTGAAGACCAAGACATTAATACTGCAATGACAATTTCTGCGAATTCCTTACAGCGATGTCTTAAGTTTGCTTTGCCGCTTTTGAATCCTGAATCTTCAACAATTACTCTTACCTATGCAGCATCCAACAGATTTGTCCCCTCATATGGCATAATGTCGATGGCTAAGGCGGCATTGGAATGCTGGACGAGGGAACTTGCTTGTCATCTCGGTCCAGAAGGCCACAGAGTAAACGCGATTTCATCAGGGCCAATAAGAACAATAGCAGCATCTGGAATTCCGGGTTTTGATAATATCCTAGATCATGTTGAAAAGAATGCACCATTGAGAAGAAATGTCAGTCAAGAGGATGTTGCTGGAGCTACGTTGTGGTTGGCAAGTCCACTGTCTAGTGGAGTGACAGGTCAGTGTATTTATGTTGATGCTGGGTATTCAATTACGATGGTGCCTGAAACCATAATGAATAGTTGAGGCGGTTATATGTTAATTACAACGGCGGACGGAAAAGTTGCTGAAGGTTTAGAGCAGGAATTGTTCGAACCAATAGCTGTCATAGGCTTGGGTGCATTGATGCCCGATGCCAAAGACATTGATGCATTTTGGCAAAATATCACACAGGGTAAAGTGAGCATCAAGGATGTAAAACCAGAACGTTGGCCGGGTAAGGTCGAAGACTTCTGGAAAACAGGTGGGCCAGGAGATGTTGAAGAAGGCTTCACATATTCCAAAATCGGTGCCTTTGTTGAAGGATTTGAATTTAATTGGCGCCGATGGCGTCAACCGCCGGGGACTCTTGGGCAAATTGACCCGTGTCAACTATGGGCAGTTGAAGTCTCAGCAGCAGCACTTGAGCAGTCTGGTTATGATGGAGATTCGAAAGACTTTGATCGTTCAAAATGCGGGGTAATTTTTGCTAACGCTTTAGGTGGAGAAAATCGTAACCTCTCAAACATAAGAGTGTGGTCAAATCATACCAAAAATGTCGCAATTAAACACGGTCTGCCACAAGCAAATGCCGATGAATTCCAAGCAGAATTGGTTGAACACAGCCCTAGAATCGATGAAGACACCATGCCAGGTGAATTAGCCAATGTTGTGTCTGGCCGAGTTGCCAATCTATTGAATTTACAAGGTCCAAATTATGCTACAGATGCGGCATGTGCTTCATCTATGGCGGCAATTTTGGATGCTTGCAGGCTACTGCAAAATCGCCAAGTCGACCTAATGCTTGCAGGTGCTTCAGATCGTACCATGGACCCTGCAACTTTCGCCAAGTTTAGTGCCATTGGCGCATTGTCTCCAAGCCACTCAACTCCATTTGATGCCCGAGCGAATGGCTTTGTCATGGGCGAGGGCGCCGGTGCATTGGTACTGAAACGTCTCGGCGATGCGATTACTGATGGCGACACTATTCATGCGGTAATTCGCGGAGTTGGCGGTTCATCTGATGGACGTGGTAAAGGAATCACTGCGCCTAGTCAGAGAGGACAAATTCAGGCTATTGCAAGAGCTTATCAGCAAGCTGGCTACGAGCCGTCAACCGTTGAGTTGGTTGAGGCTCATGGTACATCAACGAAAGTCGGCGATGCAACAGAATTGTCTTCGTTGTCTACATTGTGGACTGGATTAACTGGCGGCGACCATGTTGCAGTAGGCTCAATTAAGTCACAGATTGGGCATCTAAAGGCCGCCGCTGGAATCGCTGGAGTTATGAAAGCGATTCTCTCTCTTCATAATAAAACAATTCCGCCGTCAGCGGGTTTTGTTACGCCTAATCCAACAGTCGACTGGAATAACATCCCATTCTATGTCCCGACATCAGCTTCTGAGTGGAAAAAACCGGCACAACACCCACGACGTGCAGGGATTTCCTCGTTTGGTTTCGGTGGAACAAATTTCCACATTGCTTTGGAAGCGTATGAGGCGAGTTATCATCATGCCCTTCTTAATGAGTGGGCCTCCAAGTCATCAAATGGTTTATTGAAATCTAGTCATGTTGCTTCAATACATGATAATAATGCTAAACCTAGTATGACTCATGATGAATTAAAATCGATTGAAGGTGGGCTATTATTAGTTTCAGCAAATAGTGTCGGTGGACTTGCCGCCAAACTTGAAGCGATTTCATTCGAAGGTCCATCTTTTGATGAAGATCCATGTGGTAGACGTCTTTCGAGTGAACTCTTCAAAGCATCTGATTTCAATAAATCTGATTCATTCAGGATGGCAATCGTTGCAACCACATGGAAAGATTTCGATAAGCGAGTTGCATTGGCAATAAAGGCAATCGATGATAAAGCCAAATGGGGCTTTTTACAATCACAAGGCGTCATGTTAACCGATGAACCAGTATTGCCTCCAGGGGCTAAAATCGCACACATGTATCCTGGCCAAGGAAGCCAATACGTTGGCATGACATTCGATTTATTCAAGCGCTACACTTCGGTTCAGAAGGTTTGGGAAAAATCAGACGAAACTATGGTTGATGTCCTTGATGGCGAAACATTGTCCAGCTTTGTGTTAAGAAATAATCTAACGAAAGATGAATTAATTGAGTCGGAACACAAACTCAAGCAAACAGAATATACTCAGCCAGCCATGCTAACCGCGGATTTAGCAATAGAGAGGCTACTGAATGCTCATGGACAAAACCCTGACATGGTTGCTGGTCATTCGCTTGGTGAGTATGCCGCATTGATGTCGTCAGGGATTTTGAACATGGATGGGGCTCTACGTGCTTCAGCAGCACGAGGCACAGAGATGGGTTCAGTTCAAATCGATGATAAGGGACTGATGGCAAGTGTAACTGCTCCATATGATGAGGTCGCAAAAGTTCTGGAAGAAACTGATGGTTACGTCATAGCCGCTAACAAAAATTCACCAAAAATGACCGTTATTGCGGGTGAAAGTGAACCAGTTAAGGCTGCAATGTCTGCGTTTGAAGCAAATGGGTTTTCCACAACTCAACTGGCTACATCACACGCATTCCATTCAAGAATCGTTGCTCCGGCTAATGAGCCACTACGTCGATTCTTGGAAACTCTTGAGATCAATTGGCCGCAAATTCCGATTACTGCAAACTATGACGGGGAATTCTATGCGATGGAGGGAGAAAGTTCCAAATCAGCAGTGCTACAAAAATTAGCACCTCAAATGGCTTCATCGGTAGAATGGACTTTACAAATGGAAAGGATGTATGATTCCGGCGCGAGGGTCTTCGTTGAGGTTGGTCCTAAGCGGGCACTAACCATGTTCGCTGCGCAAATATTGGAAGGCAAACCTCATGTTCCAATAATGACCAATCACCCGAAGCAAGGTGGAATAGCCTCTTTCCTAAGTGCTCTGGCAGGGATTTATCTCTCTGGCAAGGATTTACAATGGCCAGAACCTAATTCGATTGAATTATCCGAAGCATTTAGGGCGGGGCCAATCGAAGCACACAGGTCTCAAACCGCGCCCTCAAATACCGCCATCTCTCACATCGCCACAAAAATTGAGACTCAGACCAATCCAGTATTAGCAACTCCAAGCGAGTCTCCAACAGTAATCACTCAAGTTACAGTATCCGTGGAGGAAGCAATAACAAATTACGTTGGAGATAGTTTAGCACCGCTTACCGGATACCCAGCAAAATTTTGTAGAGGCATAGTAAATCTTAGAACACTTCTTGGGCTTTCAAATTCTCAAATCAATCAAGTAATTGCCAAAATTTCCAAAGAATGTGAAACAGATCCAGAGTATGATGTTGGTAAGGCAGAGGTAGTTGCAGATTTAGCTCGCTGGATTAGAACACCTCCCCAAACTTACCTGACCAAACAGGGAACTACGGTATTGCATACATCTGTGCAAAATCCAATACTAGCAACAAATCAATCATCTGACCCAATCGTAATCAGTGGAATTTCTCTTGGTTTACCGGGCGGCGAGAAAGTATTTTCAGATGACGTTTTTGAGAGATTAGTCAACGGTGAAACCTGTATTTCAGAGGTCACAGATGAGTATAAGCAGCGTTTGCTGGACAAGAACATAGTTCGCCTGATTAAAGGCAGAGATGGCTCTGTAAATATGGAAAGAGCAACTGAATTCAGTGATATTCCTCAATTAGCTGGAGTAAAAGGCGCATTTGATTTAGCAGAAGAATTTGGTATTGATGCAAAAGTAGTCATGGCTTGGGATATAACCACTCAACTTGCAGTTGCATCAGGTTTACTCGCACTACGGGATGCAGGAATACCACTCACGCCAGTTGAGCAAGTTGGTAAAGGTGGCCTGCGATTAATCACCAATTGGCAGGTGCCTCAAATCCAAAGAGATAGGACTGGCATTGTGTTTGCTTCATGTTTCCCAGGTCTACAAATGGCGATGAAACACGCCAAGAACAACGGGGATGATGGTGAGGGGCGATTTGACCGCAGATTTTTATTCCAAACATTGAATATGGGACATTCTCAATTTGCTCAGTATACGGGAATTAGGGGTCCAAATACTACGATTAACCTAGCTTGTGCATCTGCAACAGCAGCCTTTGGTGTTGCAGAAGATTGGATAAATACTGGCAGAGCAGACCGGGTAATCATAATCTCGGCCGATGATGTAACGGGGGACGATCTATGGGAATGGATCGGTGGAGGTTTCGCGGCATCAGGAGCCGCATCTACTCATAATGTAGTAGAAGAAACAGCATTGCCGTTTGACAAAAGAAGGAACGGTTTGATTCTCGGTATGGGTGCAGCAGCATTCGTAATCGAGAAGCATTCTCAAGCTAATGAAAGAGGTGTCCAACCAATTGCTGAATTATTAGGCACTAAAATTGCCAATTCAGCATACCATGGAACTAGGTTAGATGTTGAACATGTTGCTCAAACAGTTGACATTTTTGTGACTGAAATGGAATCAAAATGGAGTATCGATCGACACAAGATTGCGCCAAACACAGTCTTCTTTTCGCATGAAACATACACGCCAGCAAGAGGCGGCTCTGCGCAGTCTGAAGTCAAGGCATTGCGAAGTACCTTTGGTAGCAGTGCAGATAATTTGGTAATCGCCAATACCAAAGGATTCACTGGCCATCCAATGGCGGTAGGTATCGAGGATGCAAGTATGCTTTATGGTATGCTAACTGGCCGTATTCCTCCAATTGCCAATCACCGAGAGAGTGACCCCGAACTAGGTAATTTGAATTTATCAAAGGGTGGAGATTATCCAAACCTTGAGTATGGTTTGAGGTTTGGGGCAGGTTTCGGTTCACAGATCGCCTTGTCATTAGTCCGCAAATGGAAATTTGATGGAGACCGAATAGATGGTAAAAAATTCATGCAGTGGATTTGTAGTCTTGCAGATTCTGATGATGTTGTATTACGTATCTTAGACGGCAAACTGGTGTCGTATGTTGACGGTAATGAGAACCTTCACGGCGGAATTCAAGGTGATTCATGGCAAGTTACAGAAAATCATGAAGGACAGAGTTACATTGTCGAGAATACGATAGTTCCTGAAGTTGTCATTGAAGAGAATACAGAACCACCAGCAGTAGTGTCCGATTTAGTACTAGAGGCTCCATCGCCAGCGCCTCAAACCTCTAATGATGGAGAAGTGGTTGACACCGTCATAGAGGTAGTGGTAAAACACACAGGATATCCAGCTGACTTTGTAGAGTTAGACCAAGATTTAGAAGGCGAACTTGGAATTGATACAGTAAAACAAGCAGAAATTATGGCTGAAATCCGCAGCAGATTCAATCTCCCTGTCGATGAGGACTTTGTTCTTGCTGACTACCCTACGCTCAATCACATGATAGGATACATAGGTCAGATGTCCGGAGGGGCAGAAACGGTTGGTAAAGCAGCAGCCACGCCCGTCGTTGCGGTAAAAGAAGTCGCAGAAGAACTTGCAACAAATTTAGCACCAATTGCTTCAAAAGAGGTGGCGCCAAAATCCTCAGTAGTCGATGATTCAAGTCTAGTACAAACGGTAATTGATGTGGTAGTTGAGCATACGGGATATCCAGCGGATTTCATTGAATTAGACCAAGACCTAGAAGGCGAGTTGGGCATTGATACAGTAAAGCAAGCAGAGATAATGGCTGATATTAGAACTAAGTTTAGCTTACCAGTTGACGAAGACTTTGTTCTAGCAGATTATCCTACACTCAATCACATGATTGCTTACATCCAAAAGATGACCGGCGAGGAAACATCAACACCATCGGCAGTCAAAGTTCCCGATAATACGCCCATAGTTGTATCAACCGAAATTCCATCTCCAACAGTGCCATCATCGCCGGCTAGTACAGGAAATGAAGAAATTGAAACCAAGTTAGTTGAGGTAGTTGTCAAGCATACAGGATACCCTGCAGACTTTATTGAAATGGACCAAGACTTAGAAGGTGAATTGGGTATTGATACGGTAAAGCAAGCAGAGATTATGGCTGAAGTTCGAGATATTTTCTCTTTGCCGGTTGACGAGGATTTTGTCCTAAGCGATCATCCTACCCTCAATCACTTTACTGCATACATCCTAAAGATGAGTGGACAAGGCAGCCAACTATTTGAGCCAGTAGCAATTCCTGAGCCAGAAGTTACAGAGTCTGAGAAACCACAACCAGTGGCGTCAACTAGTTCAGCTATTGAAACAGATGTAGACGCTTCCTTAAAATCAGGTTGTCGAAGATGGCAGGTTGAGATTGAGGAATGCCTTGGCACAGAAGAGCCATTAGAATTGTCTGGAACAGTAGTTGTGACCGATGATGGCTGGGGGATAGCCGAGGAGATTTGTTTGATTCTTGAGCAACGGGGCTTAGGTGCAGTTAGAGTTGGTTTTGAATCAGAAATACGCGATATGTCGATGCAAAAAGAAGGCACACGTACCGTTCTGCGCGCAGACCCAGCAAATATTGAACATATGGAACAAGTAAGTGATCAATTAAACAAATCCGATATTTGTGGTGTTATCCATTTAGCTGCATTAAAACTAGCAGGAGTTGAATGGGAAGAGGACACGTATCCATCTTCTCAAATTGCTTTAGCAGCCCATGGTTGGTTCTCGTTGCTGAAAGGACTGGATAGTAAATTGAGCCAAATCAGTAATGGTATAGTCGCTTCAGTAACTACTTTAGATGGGCGACACGGCAACATTGGAGAATTATTCAATTCAATACAGTGTTCAGCGAGCGGAGTGACAAAGTCATACTCATTTGAGCAAAACCATCTGCGCACAAGGGCTTTAGACTTACATCCAGAGATTGTTTTGGATGCTCCTCATGCGGCAGAGGTCATAGTTAATGACATAATTAACATCGGTGGAGAGGTAGAAATCGGTATTGACAGAGACGGTAGAAGGTGGGCCTTAGTCGCCTTTGATGAGAAGTTAGAAGCAACTCGAGAGCCTCTCACAAGCACCGATACTTGGATTGTTTCTGGCGGTGGCTCAGGCGTAACTGCGGCTTCAATAATTGGTGTTGCGCAAGCAAGCACTGATGCAAATGCTCACTTCGTGTTGCTAGGTAGGTCACAACTTATCGAAGAAACCCAAACCTGGATAGATTGGAATGATGAACAGTTGAATACTAGGAAAATGGCTCTTAGAGAATCTATGGTACAAGAAAGTGAAGATGGTAAAGTTACCATGGTTGACTGGAATAGAAATTGGCAGACATTCACTAGAAGTCGAGATGTTTACATTACACTCGATCGAATCGAGAAAACAGGTAACAAGGCAAAATATTACTCAGTTGATGTGATGGATAAATCGGGAATGGTTGAACTTGGCGAATCACTCAATCGCAAAATCACTGGTGTCGTTCATGGTGCAGGTTTAGAGGATTCAAAATTAGTTGCTGACAAGGATTACGAAATATTTGACCGTGTTGTTAGAGTCAAATTAGACGGTTGGAAAGCACTGATGGCCGCAGTAGACGCATCGGGGACAAAGGCCTTGAAATTCGCAGCTTGTTTTACTAGTGTTGCAGGTCGCTTTGGCAACGGTGGTCAGACAGATTATGCTGCAGCTAATAGTGTTCTAGATGCTGAAATGGCAAGACTTACCGCTAGCGGTAAATGTCGAGCAGTTGCCATTGGCTGGACTGGTTGGAAGGATGTTGGAATGGCTACCAGAGGTTCAATTGAAGCAGTGTTTGCTGCAGCAGGAATTGAAACTCTCGATGTCGAAACAGGAGTGGAAATTTTCGTAGATGAGGCACTCGCTGGTGGCAAGCGCAGAGTTCTCGGCTGCGGCTCGTTAGGATTAATGGACAGATACGATAGTTTCCGTGAACCACCTCTACGCTTGCCTTCTGGGATGGCGGCAATTATTGCCGACCCTGCAAGATTTCCGCTGATTGACAAAGTAATTTCATTCACAGAAAACAACACTATCACAACCGAAACTACGCTATCTACTGAACTTCATCCATTCCTTGTCGACCATGCCATAGACGGCGTTCCGTATCACCCTGGCGTGATGGCATTGGAGATGTTTGCTGAAAATTCTCTACTCGTTAAACCATCAACATGTTTGGCTGGATTTGAGGATGTAAGTTTTGGCCTCCCGGTTAAACTACTCAAAGGTGAAATGAAGGTGAGAGTAGTCGCAAAACTACAGGATTCCGATGGCGATATCCACCGCCTAAAGTGTACCTTAGTATCTGATTTGACGAACTCAAAAGGAGAAATATTTGGTGAGCGGGAACACCACTCAGCAATAGTTAGATTGGTAGAAAAGAGTGAAGATTTGACGGCATTCCTCCATTCAGAAGTTGAAAAAATGCCAAAGATAGGTACGCCACAGTTAGAAGATTTGGTACTAATGCCATCATTCATCTACAAACGTTACTTCCACGGACCTAGATTCCAATCTCACGGTGGTATAATACGTGGCGTTGGTGATGAACAGATACCTGGTGCCGACGGTATCGCACTAATGCGCAACCAGTTACCAATAACAGAGCAATTCGATATGGAAGTAAATGGTGGTGAAGTATTGCTAGAAGCCTTACCAATGCTGATCGAAGCAGGATTCCAAAATGCTGGTTTTGTAGCAATGGAATCAGAAGGATTTTCATCATTGCCAATCGGTATAGATTGGTCAACAAATATCCGTGTACCTGAACGATATGAGATATTGCGAATGAGAAGTTTACGTGTTGCAGTTGAAGATGGAGGAGTTACCGTCCATGATGTGTTAATTGTCGGTGATGAAGATGCACCGGTACTGGCAATGAAAGGTCTGAGATTAAAGAGCATGGCACCAGTTCCAGATGAGCAAAGGTTCATTCTTGAACGGTGATAGAATGGATTTAGAGCATCGAATCCCAGTTGATTTTGGCTCTAATGCTCCAAAATTTATCTGTTGGATGGCGCCGATGGAAAGTTTAGACATAACTCAAGTTCAATTAGCCAATGTAGACGAAGTGGCCAAATTTGTTACTAAAAAGCGCACTGATGAACATCTAAGCAGTAGGCTATTACTAGATATGGCATTAACAAAATGGGGCATAGACACCAGTTTACTAGAAGTTAGGAGGAATGAACACAGAGCTCCAAGCATTGCCTATTTACCAGGTACTTGGCTGAGAGAAAGTTTGCCATCTATCTCCATAGGTCATTCCAATGGCTGGGCATTTGTCGGGTTAATAGAATCAGGTTGGACGATTGGTATTGATGGGGAACCTGATGATCTGAAAATCTCTGAAGGAGTTTTCGATATGATGGCTAAAGGAGGAGAATTAGCGTTGCTAAAGTCCGGACAAATTAACCCGATAATACTCTGGACTGGTAAGGAGGCAGTGCAAAAAGCGGCCCGACTAGGGATGCACCTTAATCCACGAGAAATTGAAATTCCAATTGAAAGAGTAGATGAAAATATTTCAATTAAAAATTTAAATTTCCAATTGAGAAATTTAATATTTAATGGGTATAATATTAGCGTAGCCATCGGTCGAGGAAATGGTTATGACGCAATTCCCGAAGACGAATTGTTGAGGCAAACCCAAGCAGCGATGGATGATAATCCAGATTGGTCTATCGGCTGTAAAACAACTCGTTCTAATGCCTAATTACTTCCAAAATTTGTAGCTATCTCGACTTTCTTCCCATGGCAAATCAAGCAGTATACCTATTTCAGTTAGTATGACATAATTGAATAGTAGGTAGGTAAGATAACTAATTATCAATACTAACAGCGATGTGTTGACTATTTTTCTTCGCTCTCGTTTTGCTTGATCTAACGTGCAGATTCCTTTGCTGCGAAAATGAATAACTAAGCCAATTATGACAAAAGCCAAAGCAGAAAATAGCATCAATGGTCTAAACCATCCGTAACCATCCTCTCCCCAGTATAGGGTATCTGACAAAGCAGCAGCAGAACTTACGCTGGCTAGCCCAAATAATACTAACACAACGCTTGGAAGGCAGCACATTGAAGCGATTAATGCTGAACCTGAGATTAATTTCAACAAAGATTTTCGCTCAGATGTTGCCTCTGTCAAACCATCACCTCTAGCAACTACTGAAATCCTTATCTTGTATAGCATTAGTGTATAGCTGTAATCGCAATACAGGAGTTCCGTCTGACCATTCACCCATATCTCTTAGGTTAGGTCCATCAATCAAATGGAAGTAGGCGAATTCTTCGGTATTATAATCCCCTCTACTTCTAGCAACAACCCAATCTGCTTGAGCGTCCACTCGTCGGTAAAACGCCCAGTCTGCTAGGGTGTCATGCGCTTCATTAGCAGGAATGTAATGAGTAGCAACTAGGCGAGGAAAACCGTATTTGTCACTTGGAATGTAAATTAACAGTGAATTATTCTGCTCGATTAAATTGAACAGTTGCTGGTGGTAAACGCTATCACATTGACCCACGGTCATATCATCTTCGCCAACCGCTAAGTGAACAATAGTTGCTAGTGGTAGATTATCGAAGTTAGGTTGCCATAGGTTTTGAACAGGTCTTGAAGCAGCCATTTCAGTATTGACCACAAGTGTCTCACTACCCCAACCAAATTCCTGTACCATCTGTAATGCGTTGAGTGAATAAGCCCCTCCTAAACTGTGTCCACCTATATACAGATGCTCAGGCATTATAGTCAAATTACCGAGTACATCATCGATTTCAGCACCCCTTGTTTCATCGCTGATGATACTGTTCAACTGGTTAAGTGCCGAATAAATAGAATACAGCCGAGGAACATGATGTGGCCAGTCAGAAGTTCCTTGAAACACCTCATCATCCCATTCGTCTCCACCCTCTGGTCTCACATCAGTCGGGTATTGGATGTATGCAACTACAATGCCTTTACCGATGAGTCGTTCAATCCAATCGGTGTACGAATCTCTACCAGGATTGTTAAATGCATGAAAAATAATTGCAAGTGGCACTCCATCTATGCCGGGATTTTCCGGTAAAACGGGAATAGATAAGTAAATTGAGAATGTAATATCATCCTCCGTATTTCCTTGTATCGCCGTTACATTGTCAGGAATCGGATATGGATATACTTCTAACACTTCACCGAAAGGCCCGGGATCTGCTCCATAACCAAAAACGGGTTTATCAGGCGGAGACGGCGCCATTCCCACCAAAGCGGGAATACCCGGCATCATCAACCAAGCAGCTAAGAATATCCCAAGAAGATGAGTTATAGAATAAAAATTATCAAGCAGGGTTTTGTTTGATTTCGGCAGATTTGGGATGCCTTTAGAACCTATTGCACACGAAAAAAGAACGAAACCATACAAGGTTGGCAGAAGTAAGAATGCCCCTCTCAGGTATCTCAAATCCATAATTACGAACACGGCATATAGCCCAATGATTAACCCCGAAATGAAAATCAGTATATATGCAATCCAATTAGGAATAGATTTTTTCTGCTGCTTCCTTATCATTAACCAGAGTCCTACGCTCAAAATCAAACCACACAGGATAGCAACACTCGGGACACTTTCTCTCAAAACAAAGGTGTACTCTAAGTTTCTAATCGCTAACGGCCATACTGCGTTTTCTAAATTATTGCCAAGAATTAGCAGGTAAATTGTTTCAATTAATGCCGTAATCATTCCCAAGAGGAACAACACTAACGGGAAAAAGGGCCGTTGGGAAAACTCTAGGAGGCGGCTGATAAACTTTGAATCAGCCTTGTCCATAGTCTGGATTTATCACTTTAGTAAAAAAAAGGTTGTAATTAATCTCAAACATCCACATTTCTAACCTCTGGTGTTTGGTCGGCCAAAATGAACTCCAAGAAGGCAGCCCACAAAACATATTGAATACTCTTTTTTAGTTCATCAGGACCTCCAACTTCTGCAATCATGTTGTCAAATGTGTCAGTCGGTGAATGATATGCGCTGTAGTCCTCATCATAGGCACCTAAGTGGAAAATAGTCTGTGCCCCTAGATTTCTGAAGGTAACGTGGTCAGACCTACCAAAGGTATCCTCATGAACATCCATGACTAAGTTGTAATGGTCATCCCAATGTTGGTCACAGCCTGCACCATAAGATCCCTCAATACGCAGATCCATTGGTGCTTTCAGAACATCTCGGTGAACATAATCCAAGATTGTGGTAATTGCTACATCCTGAACGTCTGGATCAAAATCCGGACCAGACCAAGCATGATACGGGAAATAATCGCCATTTGTTTTCTTTGCTGGATATGAAATGCCCATCATATCCATGTTGATGTAAAATCTGAGTTCCTTGTCTTTTGGTAAACAATAGTCGCAATCATTGTTAGCAAAGGCGTTAGAACCTCGCAGTCCCGCCTCTTCACTAGACCACAATGCGAGGAAAGTATCGCAGCGCACCTCTATCTCCAGTAGCGCTTTTGCATAGAGCATTACAGCGACAGTTCCTGCTGTATTGTCATATGCTCCTTCGTAAGTTCCACCGCCCGGTGGTCCGGCAGGAGGGGCTATATCCATGTGTGCGCCGAATCCTTGGACGCAGGAATCATCGTATCCACGCTTCCAAGCAATTACGTTCAAACTCTCAGGTTGAGTAAAACTAAGTGTATCGGTAACACGCATTAGGTGTGTTTCATAACCAAGACCTTCAAAATGGCCATGAAAGAAAGATGCGGCTCTCTCAAAGGCAGGGTTTGGTGATCCCATCCATCGATTGATATAGCCTCCACAAAGCGTAGAATCAGTACAAACACTGGTAATAAAGTCCATCTTTTCAAACCATTCAGAACCGCTGATAATTGGTTCGCCTTCTGCTACATTATACTCGAAGGACTTACCCTTGCCATCCGCTTCGACTATAGTTATGCTAACTTGTTCTGCGTAAGGAATTGGTAGTAATTTACCGTTTATCTGTTCATCACTTACCGTAGCAAATCCGTTTGGCACGACTACATCATCGATGAACATCATAACATTATTTGGTACTGATATTGATCTTCCCTTACCAGCGAGGAAAAATGTGTGCCATTCACCGCCTCTTAATT